>Ga0206127_1001127_pt1 | contig 29799 bp, 30 predicted proteins | sample Helgoland_Spring_6_FD_148646 | JGI IMG/M metagenome (GOLD analysis project Ga0206127, IMG submission 148646) | Pelagic subsurface seawater microbial communities from Kabeltonne, Helgoland, North Sea - Helgoland_Spring_Bloom_20160419_1 | ecosystem: Environmental > Aquatic > Marine > Epipelagic ...
ACTGGATAGGTCACCGGCAGAAAAGTGTCGCTTAGAAATAGGGTCAAATGGTTCCATAAGGTCTGACGACGTACAATGGGGTCCACTTCTTTATATTGTCGTAATGATTAAAATATTAAATGATATTTTTCTTGCTTACTTAAATTTACTCATTTTATTTTAGAAGGTAAGGACCTTAAGAATGATTAAAGCAGTATTGCTAGCTGGTGGCTCAGGGACTCGACTATGGCCGTTGTCTAGAGCCACGCACCCTAAGCAGTTTCTAGCTCTTAATGGTGAGGACACTATGCTCCAGGCAACTATGAAGCGCCTAGAGGGTCTCAATATTGAATCGTCAGTGACCATTTGTAATGAAGAACATAGATTTTTTGTTGCAGAGCAACTTCGTGAGATTAATAAGCTTGGCTCAATTATTTTAGAGCCGATAGGAAGAAATACGGCGCCAGCTATCGCGCTTGCAGCCTTTGCGGCTGAAGATGATCCATTGCTGTTGGTGCTAGCAGCTGATCACATCATTCAGGACGAATCTGCGTTTACTCAAGCAGTAACGGAGGCTATTCCACTGGCAGAAGAAGGAAAGCTTGTAACCTTTGGGATAGTGCCCAATGAGCCTCATACTGGCTACGGATATGTAAAGAAGGGCCAAGAGGTAAAGGGCGGGTTTGTGGTAAGCAGGTTTGTCGAAAAACCCTCCAGTGATGTTGCTCAAGAATACCTCGATTCTGGAGGTTATCTTTGGAATAGTGGTATGTTCCTATTTAGAGCCAGCCGTTATCTTGAGGAACTAAAAAAATATCGCTCGGATATCTTTGATGCTTGTGAAATTTCGATGGTAAATGCGGAGCCTGACTTAGATTTCATCAGGGTTAATAAAAATAAATTCATGGCGTGCCCGTCTGAGTCAGTGGATTATGCTGTTATGGAAAAAACTGCTGACGCTGTTGTGATGCCGATGCATGCTGGTTGGAGCGATATAGGGTCTTGGTCGTCGCTTTGGGATATTAGCGAAAAGGATGGCGATGGGAATTCTACTCATGGTGATGTAATCCTTCACGACACCCATAATTCCTATGTAAAAACAGATGGGAAGTTAGTTGCTGCCATTGGGGTAGACGATCTGGTGATAGTTTCCACCAAAGATGTCCTAATGGTGGCACATAAAGATAGTGTTCAGGATGTGAAAATAATTACCGCGAAGTTAAAGACTGATTCACGAAGCGAGTGGAAGTTAAACCGGGAAGTTTTTCGCCCGTGGGGCAAATACGATGCTATTGATAGCGGTGAGCGTTATCAAGTTAAACGAATTACAGTCAAGCCAGGTGCTAAATTAAGTGTGCAAATGCACCATCATAGATCAGAGCACTGGGTGGTGGTTTGTGGTACTGCCAGAGTAACAAATGGTGGGAACTCTTTTTTACTTGCCGAAAATGAGTCTACCTATATTCCAGCGGGTATTGTTCATGCATTGGAAAATCCTGGCAAAGTCGATTTGGAATTAATAGAGGTCCAGTCTGGGTCTTATCTTGGTGAAGACGATATCGTCAGAATAAACGATATTTACGGTCGTAGCTAAATAACAGGTATTTCTTTAATTACACCATTGATTGTCTAATGGATATTTAGGAGTTTAAGTTTTGGTTGATAAATGTTGGGCTATTATTCCGGCGAGAGGGGGTTCATCCGGGGTAAAAGGCAAGAATATTAAGATGTTAGGGGATAAGCCTTTAATCGGTCATGCTATAACAGCTCTCCAAGAAGCAAATGTTTTCGAAAAAGTGTTGGTGACGTCCGATAGTAAGGAGATTCTTGAGGTTGCTGAAGTTTTCGGTGCTGAGGTTTATCTGCGTTTGAATCCAGATGAGTCCAATAGTGTTGTCATGCCTGATGTTCCAGTAATGTCATATCTTCAAAGTATATCTGAGAAAATACGTCCAAAATTTTGCATGATGGTTCAGTGCACAGCCCCTTTTATAACTCCAGAGTCATATCGGAGAGCATATAATGAATTGGTAAACAAAGAGCATGCAACGATATTTGCAGCTCACGAGGCCCATTCATTTTTATGGCAAAGAGAATGTGAGGATAATCTTGATTCAAAATGGCTACCCATAAACCATCCATTTCATGAGCGGGTAGGTAGACAGTTTTCAAAAGTTCAGCAAGTTAATGAAACTGGGGCATTTTATGGGTTTTCAGTAAATGCCTTTTTGGTCTCGGGACATCGATTTTTTTCAGAAGCATTCCCTGTGCTTATCAAAGGAGATGAGCTGATTGATATTAATGATGTAGACGACTGGGAGTTTGCTCAGTATAAATTTTCAAAAAAAAGGTAACGATATGCAGATTAATTTAAAAGGAAAGGTTGCCTTAGTATGTGCTTCGACAAGAGGTTTGGGATTTGCATGTGCTTTGGGTCTCGTGAAGGCTGGTGGTGAAGTAATAATTACTGGAAGAACAGAATCAGGACTTGAGCATGCTAAATCGAGACTGGTTGCTTCAGTGGCGGAGGAAGGTGCAGATGCGTCTATCCATACAATCGTTGTTGATTTAGATGACCGTTCGGCGTTTGATCGTTTTTTGGTTGACTTAGAAAACTATCCTGATGTGGATATTCTTGTAACTAATAGTGGTGGCCCCGCGCCCGGTGACTTTAATTCATTCACTAGTGTTGCTGATTTTGAGCAAAAATGTAGCGAAATTACATATGCGGCATCAAGTCTCATCAAGTATGTACTACCTAACATGAGGGAAAAGAGCTGGGGCCGAATAATTAATATTTCATCAATTGGGATGGTTAAACCTATCACAGGGCTAGCTGTATCAAATGCTTCAAGAGCTCACTTGGCCGGTTTGATGACCGGTATCGCCAATGAAAATGCTGCTTTTGGGGTGACGCTCAATACTGTCTTGCCCGGAATTATATGGACCGATAGGCAAAGGTCTCTTACTCAACATGATGCGGAGGTTAACGATATTTCCTTGGAAGAAATGATTGAGAGAAAATCATCAAGTATTCCCGCCGGTAAAATGGGCGAGCCACGAGATGTTGGTAATTTAGTTACATTCCTATCATCGGATTATGCAGGGTATATAAATAGTCAAAATATTGCAGTGGATGGTGGTTTTCTAGGTGTGCTGAGATGAAAAATGTAAAAAATTGGGATGTGTGCTTTGAGGTAGGCTTGAATCATCTCGGATCCTATACCAACATACTCAGTATTATTCAGGGTAGTATGATTCAAAATTTGTCTTGCTCCTTGTCTGTTCAGATCAGAGAGGAGAGTTTTTATGATGATAGTAAAAGATATCTGGCTTTAAATCCCGATGTTTATGTAAAACTTAGGGAATTCTGTAAGAGCCTGGGCATCCCATTGGGGCTTGCATTAGGGCCCTTAGAAAATTTGGATTGGTTGGCCGATCTAAAGTTACATCCGGACTTTATAAAGCCAATTGGAATAGGGACAAACGATCTTGATTTCGTAGAGAGGCTGAATGAAACTTTTGCATGCCCGAAGTATTATTCGGTAGGGCTCTCAGACTACGGCTATATTCGGGACGAAATTATTCCCCGCATGCGAGATGAAGACATGCTGGTGCATACTTCTTTGTCTCATGAGAGTTCGGACCAGAATCTTGGTGAGATCAGGTTGTTGGAAGCACTTGGGAAGCTTGTTTGTTTTGGTCAGCATGCAAGCAGCCCCGAGGTCTGCTTCGCGGCAATTGGCGCAGGCGCCAAGAAGATTTTCGCTTATATAGGTGACAAAGATTTGGATTTGCCTGATAAAGCGCACGCTGTTGCGATATGTGATGCAATGTCTTTTTATAACCAGTGCTCAAATTGTTTTGCGGCAATGAAAAAAATAGAGAATGGATTTAAATCGACCAAGATAGATTTTATTGGTTAGATTTCCAACAATTTGTTATGTTCGGCTCAAACTGTTTCGATTCTAGGGAAAAGTGCCGTCAATTAAATATAAGCTATCAGTAAAACGGTTTGCTTGATTAACTTTGGCGCGTTCCAAGCCTCTACTCAATGGTGATTTAATTTAATGCGAATAAGTAAGAATATATCTGAATATCTAGTCTTTGAATCCGAAAGTATTATGAAGGCATTAGAAAAAATTAATTCAAATCAAAGACGAATAATTTTTGTTGTAAACGAGAATGGTCTGCTCATTGGGGGTGTTAGTGATGGAGACTTTAGGAGATGGATTACTAGGACTTCATCGTATGAATTAAACCAGAAAGTATCATCGATCACTAATCCCAACATCGTGGCTGGAATGCTAGCAGATGATAAGTTTGAGATTTCTAAAAAATTCACAAGCGCTGTAAATGTAATCCCTTTGAAAGATAGTTCATCTAGGCTGGTTGGCATAGCTATTCGAGATGAGCAGGGCTTCACTATGGGTGGAACTTCGATCTCAGATGAAAGTAATAGTTTTATAATTGCTGAGGTTGGAAATAACCATAATGGTGATGTGAAGCTCGCAAAAAAACTAGTCGATTTAGCTTGTGATGCCGGTGCTGATTGCGTCAAATTTCAGATGAGAAATATGTCTTCTATCTATATCTCTGATGTTGAAGCGGGAGGTTCATCCGATCTTGGTGCTGAATACACCATGGATTTGTTGAAAAAATTCCAGTTGACTAATAGTGAATTGTTCAGTGTTTTTGACTATTGTAAATCGAAAGATTTAATGCCGCTTTGCACTCCATGGGATTTGGAGAGCTTGTCAGTCTTGGAAGGTTATGGTTTGGAAGCATACAAGGTTGCTTCAGCCGATCTAACGAATCATGAGCTTCTAGAGGCTTTGATAGAAACAGGCAAACCTTTAATCTGCTCTACAGGGATGAGTACCGAATTTGAGATAAAAAGTTCGATTGATTTTTTGCGTAGGCATGGGGCCAATTTTGCGTTGCTACACTGTAACTCAACCTACCCAACACCCTTTAAAGATATAAATTTAGCCTATATCTCTAGATTAAAAGATATGTCAGGAGGGCCTGTTGGTTACTCTGGGCACGAACGTGGAATTTCCGTTCCTATCGCAGCAGTTGCGCTTGGTGCGAAAATTATTGAGAAACACTTTACGGTGGATAAGTCGATGGAGGGCAATGATCATAAGGTATCGTTGTTGCCGGAAGAGTTTAAGATGATGGTAGAGGAAATTCGAAAAGTTGAAGAGTCACTTGGAGAAAATGCTGAGCGTAAAATCTCGCAGGGCGAATTGCTTAATCGTGAGACTCTAGCGAAAAGTATCGTTGCTAAAACAATAATTTCAAGTGGAGATGTAATAACTAGAGAAATGTTACATTTTAAAAGCCCTGGTCAGGGACTCCAGCCCATGTATATAGAGCAACTTCTCGGAAAAAAGGCTAAGCGAAATTTTGTCGGAGGTGATTTTTTTTATGAATCGGATCTGCAAGAAGCCGAGGTTAAGCCTAGAAGTTATAAGTTTAAACGTCCTTTTGGGATTCCGGTCAGATATCATGATTATAAAAAATTGGTAGAAAAGTCTAATTTTAACTTTGTCGAATTTCATCTAAGTTATCAAGATTTATCGCTGGATTTGAATGACTTCTTCTCTGATAAGCAATCTATAAGTTTTGCAGTTCATAGCCCCGAGTTGTTTGAAGGGGACCATATTATGGATTTGGCATCTGACGATGATTCATATCGAAAGAAGTCGGTGATGGAGCTTGAGCGAGTATGCAATATAACTAGACAGTTAAAAGTCTTTTTTCCTCTTACGGAAAAGCCCGTGATTGTCATCAACGCTGGAGGGTTTAGTACTCGTAATTTTTTAGATAAACAACTTATTCCGCGTATGTATGAAAAAGTTGCTGACTCTTTACGAAAGGTCAACCAGGAGGGCATAGAAATCATTATTCAAACAATGCCACCATTCCCATGGCATTTCGGAGGACAGAGCCACCATAACTTATTTGTTGACCCTTATGAAATAAGAGATTTCTGTCAAAAATATGGGTATAGAATCTGTTATGACACTTCACATTCGATGATGGCATCGACATATTATCACTGGAAATTGAGTGAATTTACCGAAATTGTTGGTCCATATGTTGCTCACATGCACATAGTTGATGCATTAGGAGTCGACGGGGAAGGGATTGACGTAGGTGAAGGTGATGTTGATTTTAAATTACTTGCATCCAAGTTAGACAAATACAATAAAAAGACGATGTTTTTGCCCGAGGTTTGGCAGGGCCATAAGAACAGCGGTGAGGGATTTTGGAAGGCCCTTGAATTCCTAGAAGGAATTGGTTTTTAGCCAACGAAAATACAATCTAATATGCTCCTTTTTTCCAATACAATACGCCCAGAATCCCCACAAGCCACACTATTTTTAGATAGAGATGGCGTGATTAATGAGGATCATGGATATGTCCATTCTAAAGATAATTTCGATTTCTTGTCTGGAATCTTCGAGCTCGCTCTGGCTGCTAGGGCTAATGGCTATTTATGTGTAGTTGTTACCAATCAGGCAGGAATAGGTCGAGGTATATATACTGTTAGTCAATTTAAAACTCTATCAACTTGGATGTGTGGGGAGTTTAATAAAAGGGGAGCACTTATAGATGCCATTTATTATTCGCCGTTTCATCCCACTGAAGCAAGGGGTAGGTATTTGCTAAAAGAGGCTACTCGAAAACCTGGTGCCGGAATGTTTTTGGAGGCTGCGGAAGAACTGAATATTGACCTTTCCAAATCCATAATGGTCGGAGATAAAGTCTCAGATGTTGAGGCTAGTGCGAAGGCCAACATTCCATCGAACTACTTATTGTCTTCTTCTTATATTAATTTGGATCAAAGCTTAAAAGGTAAGGTAGAAATTGTGGCAGATCTGTCTGCAATTATATCGGGATTACAATGGTGAATTCGTCAACAAAAATGCTTGTTCTCGCAGGTGGATTTGGAACAAGACTTCAGTCAGTGGTGAGTAGTGTGCCGAAACCTATGGCACCGATTAATGGGATTCCGCTGTTACAGCTACAGTTAGATCATTGGATAAGTCAGGGCCAGCGAAGCTTTATATTTCTCTTGCATCACCAGTCTGAAATAATCATCGATTTTTTAGTCCTTAGGTCACGTTATTATGGGTCGGCAGTCAGTATTGATTGGATTGTTGAGGATTTTCCGCTTGGAACTGGTGGATCAGTGTCAAACGCAATCATAAAAAAAAAGTTGACGGGATCCGTTCTAATTGCCAATGCCGACACTTGGCTGGAAAGTGGTTTGAGAGAGTTGATTGGTGTTGATTTTCCAGCGATAGGCGTTGTAAAGGTTAAAGATACATCAAGGTATGGTTCGGTATCCGTGGATCACGAGGGGCGTATTGATAGATTCGTAGAAAAGAATTTGGATCAATCTGGGTATCAATCTGGCCTTATAAATGCTGGGTTATACAAGTTGCCTGTGAGCGCATTTAATGAAGTGGTTGGTGAGGTGTTTTCACTTGAAGCCAAGATTCTGCCACAGTTATCCGAATTAAAAGTTTTGAGGCCTTTATTAATGAAAAAACAGTTTTTCGATATTGGGGTTCCGGACGATTATTACGAATTTTGTCGTTGGCTAGATATGGAGAAGAAAAATCATAGATAAGTTTATAATTTCGCAGGGCTCGACTATTCGAGAGAGTTTGTCGAAGATTGATCTTAATGGTATAGGAATGGTGTTTATAGTTGATAGCGAAACAAGAGTAATAGGCGTGGCCTCTGACGGTGATATACGATCCGCTATGCTCGACGGTTCTGAATTATGCGATAGTATCCAAGGCGTGTTTAATAGTAATTTTAAATGGAGCTTGGAGAGTGAAAGTCGCGAGGTCGTGCTGAAATCGCTTGATTCTGAGATCAAAGCAATCCCGTTATTAGACGAAGACATGCGACTTGTTGATGTGGCCACAGCAAATAGCTTTTCCCTGTATTTGGAGAAAAATACGGTTGCTAGAGCTAAGGCTCCTGTAAGGGTAAGTTTTTCAGGTGGAGGGTCAGACTTGACCCATTATTTTATGGGTAGTGATAGTGGTGCGGTTATTAATGCGACTATTTCTCTGTACTGTCATGCGACGCTGAGACCCAGAAAGGATGAAAAAATTATAATAGACTCATTTGATCTAAATGAAACCATCGAGTATAAAAATTTAGATAATATGCTGTCTGAGGATGATAGCTTTGGTTTGTTTCGGTCGTTGATTAAATTGATTAAACCTGAATATGGGTTTGATCTTACTGTGAAATCTGATTTCCCCCCTGGCTCAGGCTTAGGCGGTTCTTCTTCGGTAATGGTAGCAGTTTTGGGTTGTTTTAATGAATTCCGTCGAGATAAGTGGAGCGACTACGAGCTTTCAGAAATAGCATTCCAAGCTGAAAGATTTGATATGGGTATATCCGGAGGTTGGCAGGATCAGTATGCCACCGTTTTTGGGGGCTTTAATTTTATCGAATTCAAAAAAGATAACAATCTGATACATCCATTGCGGTTGCCGGATAAAACAATATTGGAGCTTGAAGAAAGCTTAGTCCTATTTGAAATTTCATCTGGTCGCGATTCTGGATCTATTCATGATAGTCAAAAAATATCGATGCAGAACTCAAAAATACAAGATTTAGTCAGACAAAATGTAGATCATAGTTATTATATGAAAGAAAAAATATTAAAAGGAAAGTTGAGAGATTTTGGCTTAGGACTTGATGTCGCTTGGAACTTGAAGAGACAATTTAGCAATAAAATATCAAATGACAAGTTGAATGAACTTTATAGTTATGCGATCGATAATGGTGCTTTAGGGGGTAAACTTTTAGGCGCTGGTGGCGGTGGATTTTTTATGTTTTTTGTAGAAAATTTCTCAAAAAATGCGTTTCTGAGATCTATGAAGCAACTCGGATTCACTGAAACTAGGTTCCAGTTTGATGATAAAGGGATGCAATCGTGGACGATGCGCGATGCTTAAGACAAAGAATCAGAAAGGTATTACTCTGTGAAAATAGGTAAGTTTGAGGTTGGAAAGACTAATGTATTTGTTATTGCCGAAATTGGTAATAACCATAATGGTAGTTTAAATTTGGCTTTGGAAATGGTTGATTCAGCTGTTGAAGTCGGTGCTGACTGCGTAAAATTTCAAATGCGCGATATGGCATCGGTATACAGAAAAAAGAGCCTTGAGAAGCAGGGAGAGGATCTTGGTACTGAGTATGTTCTAGATCTTTTGGAAAGATTTCAGTTATCAACTGATGAGCACAAGGAGGTTGCAGAATATTGTGCCTCGAAAGATATTTTGTATATGTGCACTCCTTGGGATTCGTCCAGTGTTGATACTCTTGAAAAACTTAACGTACCAGCATATAAAGTGGCGTCAGCTGATCTAACGAACTTACCATTAATTGATCATCTCTTAAGCACTAAAAAACCGCTTATCCTCTCTACTGGTATGAGTAATGAGTCGGAAATTCAGATTACCGTTGATTTTCTTAATAAACGGCAAGCGAACTATGTGCTCCTTCATTGTAATAGCACTTATCCTGCTCCATTCCATGATATCAACCTCAATTGGATTAAGAGATTACAAGAAATACATCCTTTAGTGGGGTATTCAGGACATGAGAGAGGAACTGCGGTTACTCTCGCTGCAGTGGGTTTAGGAGCATTAGTTGTAGAGAGACATTTTACCTTTGATAGGAATATGGAGGGTCCAGATCATGCCGCAAGTTTGGAGCCTGCAGAGTTTAAATATTTGGTGCGTGGGATTAGAGAGATACAAGAAGCTTTAGGCGATGGTATTGAACGCAAGGTTTCTCAAGGAGAAATGATCAATAGAGAGAACCTAGCAAAGAGTATAGTTGCAGCGTCTGACTTAAGTGAAGGAAGTGTTATTGAGCCTCATCATCTTAAAGTGCGTAGCCCAGGGCAAGGATTATCAGCTCAATCATATGATTTGTTACTGGGCCGCAGATTATTAAGAAGCATGCAAGAGGAGGACTATTTCTATCCGTCCGATTTGCAAGATGGTAGATTAGAGCCTCGGGAGTATAGCTTTCGGAGGCCCTGGGGTATCCCAGTTCGATATCATGACTTTTCCGAGTACGAATCCAAAATAAAACCCGATATTTTTGAATTTCATCTCTCATACTCAGATCTTGACTTAGATATTGATGACTATTTGTCTGGCCCATATAACTGTGGATTCGTGATTCATGCCCCGGAACTCTTTTCTGGAAGCAGATTAATGGATTTAGCCTCCCCCGATACTGAGTATAGGGAGTTCTCGATTGCAGAAACGCAAAGGGTTATCAACATTACACGAGCGTTAAGGAAATATTTCCCCGCGACCGACAGGCCAATGATTGTAGCGAATGTGGGAGGCTTTACGATGGATAGGTTGCTGCCCAGCTCTCAGTTACCATCTTATTATGAGAGGTTTTCTGAAAGCTTGTCTTGCTTGGATATGGATGGCGTTGAGCTGATACCGCAAACTATGGCGCCTTTTCCATGGCATTTTGGGGGTCAGAGGTATCAAAATATTTTTGTACATGCAGAGGAAATTGTTCATTGGTGTGAAAAGCTTAATCTACGGATGTGTTTTGATATTTCCCATTCTCGTTTGATGTGCAATCACTTTAGCCTGGATTTTTATGAATTTGCAGAAAAAATTGCTCCCATTACAGGACATTTACATCTCGGTGATGCTTCAGGTGTTAATGGTGAGGGATTACAAATCGGCGAGGGAGACATCGACTTTGCTCGTTTGCTAGCGATATTGGATCAAGGGTGCCCCAATGCCTCGTTCATACCTGAGATATGGCAAGGGCACAAAAATGGCGGTGAAGGATTCTGGGTCGCGCTGGAAAAACTGGAAACTTACTACTGAGTGACGATATGAATATTGATTTATTGTTGAGCGAAATAGAAGCATCAATTAAAGTTAAACAACAGTTGTTAGAAGATGAAATCCTTTTAAGTCAGATCTTAGATATTTCCAAATCCTGTCTTGGTTCTCTTAGGGCTGGGGGGAAAATAATATTTTGTGGTAATGGAGGAAGCTTCGCTGATGCTCAGCACCTTTCAGCTGAATTTACATCACGTTTTTTGTTTGATCGACCAGCTTTGGCCTCAATTGCGTTGGGAACTAACAATTCGGGCTTGACTGCAATGGGTAATGATTACGGTTATGAGAATATATTTTCAAGGGAGTTAGAAGCATTAGGTAAGCCTGAAGATATCTTAATAGGAATAACAACCAGCGGAAACAGTCCCAATATTATAAAAGGTGTCGATGCGGCTAAAAAAATAGGGATTACCACCTTTATCCTAACAGGGCAATCGGGCGGTAAACTCAAAGATTTGGTCGATTGTGTTCATATCCCATCTAACGATACCGCTAGAATACAAGAATGTCATATTTTAGTGGGCCATATCATTTGTGGATTTGTCGAAAAAGAAATGTTTAAAAATATTTAATGTATATTTTTGAATGTTTTAGTGTGTTCTTGTCCTCGTCGAATTTTGAGTATTCTGTGACATAAAAGTATTTAAAATCTAAAAAATAGTGATTTGTAGCTTTATTATCTCTCCAAATATTGTCAATAAAATCATTTCAGGGCCAAACGCGCTGAATAACAACGACAGAGTCAAAAAGAGTGAATATATACCAAAAATTTTGGCGTTTATTAGATCGGAAACAAAAAAATATTAGCGTTAGACTAATATTTTTAACGGTGGCGGGAGCGATATTTGAAGCTGCCGGTGTTGGCTTAATCATTCCGTTCATTTCGGTGGTTACTGCTGATGATATTGTTCTACCGATGTTTATTTTAAATGCCTTGCCACTGCTGAATTCATTAAATCAAAAAGAAATTATTTTTTCTATGGTCGTTTTTTTTGTGTTGTTTTATTTATTGAAGAGCATATTTTTAATGTTTCTAGCTGCTGTTCAAGCAGGTTATTATTATGGTTTGCAAGAATCAATCTCAACGCGGTTATTTGGTTCCTATCTAAGGCGGCCCTATACATTTCACCTACAACATAATTCTGCGAAACTATTGAGCAACACGATTACAGAATCGATGCAGTTTTCCATTGGTTTTACTTCCGCGGCACTCTTAGTGATCAATGATGTTTTAATAATAGTATCCATCTTGGCCGTCTTATTGTTTATCGAACCAGTTGGAGCGATGATGGCGTTTATTGTGTTTGGTGCGGCATCGTTGCTCTTATTTAAAATATCTAAGAGTCGCGCGGCATTGTGGGGTGAGACTCGCCAGGAAAAAGAAAGACTCAGAATTAAAAGCGCTCAACAGGGGTTTGGTGGCGTTAAAGACATAAAACTGTATGGGCGAGAAAATATCTTTGATGGATGGTACGCAAAAGAGACGCATACCTCGTTAGAGGCCGGCCGGAAACAAACGATTTTACAAAATGTACCCAGAATTTTTTTAGAATTTATAGCGGTATGTTCCTTATGTGCTCTCGTCGTATTTGTTACTTTACGTGATGATACAGCAAATATGGTCGCGATAATCGGACTATTCGCGGCTGCTGCTTTCAAGCTTCTTCCTACTGTCGCGAGATTAGTTCAGAGTAGTCAGGCGATGGTTTTTACTCGTCCAGTAGTGTCCTTTATATACAGTGAACTGGTGGTGAATGAGCATTTTTATTCCAGTAATAAGTCGTGTCTGTCGCCTGAATCAGATGTAAGCTTTGTGAAAAATATAAATATTTCGAATCTAAGCTTTAATTATGAGGGCGTTGATCTCCCAGCGTTAGATGCCATTAATTTAGATATTGAGGCAGGGAGTATGACTGGATTTATTGGCGCTAGTGGGGCGGGTAAGAGTACGTTAATAGATTGCCTTCTAGGCTTAATTCAACCTTTGTCTGGAGAGCTAAGTATCGATGGTAAACTTATCACTAGTGATAATGTTTGTAGTTGGCAAAAGAAGCTAGGTTATGTTTCTCAGGTAATCTATCTTCTCGATGGGTCATTGAGAGAGAATATCGGTTTTGGTATTCCCTCTGACAGTATAGATGAAGAAAAAATCAGGAGTGCCGTTGAGAGGTCACAGCTTACAGACTTCATTGCCTCGCTACCGGATGGTCTGGAGACTTTGGTTGGAGAGCGCGGTGTTAGGCTTTCTGGCGGACAGCGACAGCGGATCGGAATAGCCAGAGCACTTTATAATAACCCTCCTGTTTTGGTCTTGGATGAGGCGACCAGTTCGTTAGATACAGTCACTGAGCGCGAGGTAATGCAGGCCGTAGAAGAGCTGCAGGGTAGTACAACGGTCTTAATCATCGCACATCGTTATTCAACGATAGAAAACTGCGACTATTTATACAAGTTGGAGAAGGGGAAGATCGTTGCACAGGGCAAGCCTAGTGCTATTTTAGGCCAGTAAATCTTAAATAGTTAACTTAATCTGATGGAAAAAACGATGATTGACTTAAATCCTATTGGTTTCATTACAGTTCGGACGTCGTCTACTAGGCTGCCTAATAAATGCTTACTTCCATTGGGTGATGAGACAATAATAAGCCATGTGGCAAAGAGGGCCGTTGCTTATGGAATTGAGCCTATCATCTGTACAAGCACCGATAAGAGTGACGACATTCTTGAGGAAATCTCAAAAGAGCTAGGCGTCAAATGTTTTAGGGGATCTTTAGTCAACAAACTGAAACGCTGGTTGGACTGCGCTGAACACTTTGAGGTTAATTCATTTCATACCATTGATGCGGATGATCCATTTTTTGATGGTTCAGAAATGATCGAAAGTCTTAATCTTCTTAAGTCTGGTAATTGCGATGTGGTCTGTCCCACGAAGTCTAGCTCAGCAGGAGCTGCAAGTGTTGGTTATTCTCTAACTAGCGCCGTGATTAAAAGGGCCTTAGTCAATATAGGAGATGACACAGATACAGAAATGATGTGGTTTTATTTAGAAAAAGTACACGGTATCAGGATGGCTATATTGCCTGAGAGTCGTCGTCAAATTTCAGGCATTAGGCTGACATTAGATTATGAAGAGGACTACTGGTTGTTAGCGTCTATTGCGAGAATTCTTGGCAATAGTGCTAGTAGAGATGCCGTGAATCAACTTTTTTTGAATAATCCAGACTTAGCAAAAGTCAATTTTTTCCGAAATGAAGAGTGGAAAGAAGCACAACTATCTAAAAAGATTTAGGAGATAAAAGATGAAGATGGAAAATCCAGCATGGAGATTTAACGGCAATGAAAGAAAGTACCTCGAAGAAGTTTTGTCGACGGGCTTTAGAGCCGGCGCAGATGGTGCGTTTACAATGAGACTGGAGCAATTTTTTGCAAAAGTATACAACTCAAAATATGGGATTAGCTTTAATTCAGGAACTACGACATTACACTCAATCCTTCTAGCGATGGGCTGCTCTGAGGGTGATGAGATTTTAACACCTGCCCTCACGCCCGCCATGTGTGGATTGGCTCCTTATTACACAGGGGCGACGCCTGTTTATGTAGACTCTCTTCCCGACACCTTTTTGATGGATCCAGAGGATATAGAGAGGAAAATAACCTCAAAAACAAAAGTTATATTTGTGACGCATATGTATGGTGCTGTGTGTGATATGCGGTCAATCATGGCTATCGCAAAAAAACACAAGTTGATGGTCTTGGAAGATTGCGCGCAGTGTCATATGGGCCGAACTGATGATGGCCAGTTAGCCGGTACGATTGGTGATGCAGGTAGTTGGAGCTTTGAGAATTCTAAGCAGCTTACTTGTGGTGATGGTGGAATCGTTACGACGGACAATGAGGTCTTAGCTGAAAAAATCAGGAGACTTGGGGGACTTGGGTTTAAGACTCTTACAGCCACCTCAGGAAAAGTGCGAACTGATCGTGATTTGCTACAGAATCCGGATTGGGAAAGATTTGAATCTATAGGCTACAACTATCGAATGGGTCAGTTGGCAGCGGCTGTTGCGCTGGCGCAGATGGAGCAGAATGATTATTTTATAAATCTACGAAGAGAAAGTGGTTTGGCGTACACAAAAGCAATCTTAAATTCCAATTTATTGACTGCTCAACATGTGAACGAAGGGTATACGAATACTTACTATACTTTCTCTGCAAAATTTAATGGCGCCCAGCACGGCATCAAGTGGGAAGGGTTCAGGAAGAAATATATGGACTTTGGTGGCGATGGTATTTACGCTGCATCAAAGTTGATACATCAAGAGCCTGCTTTTTATAAAAATAATATTGGGTATGGTGATACTCCCGTTGCTGAGGGTCTGCAAAAGAGCTTGATGAACTTTACTACAAATCAAGCAACTGCATATGAGCGGGAAGTTCAGATGGTGGCGATGCAAAAAACACTAAATTATTTTGGAGATTATTCTTAACCCAAGGCTCAAAAGAAATTAGAAGGGATAATTTGTGTCGAATAGTGAGAAAGCTATTTTGAGGTAATTTCTTTTGTGTAAGCTCTGTCTGGTATGCGGTTTATTAGAAATTTGTTGTTGCTGTTAAATCCGCCCTTGAAGTAAGTGAAGCGCCTTAATAAATTAAGAACTCGGAGGTATGGAAATTAAATTCGCTAAGAAATTTTCGTTAGCCGGCAAGGTTGCAGTCATTACTGGAGCTAGCGGTATGTTAGGGAAAAAGCATACGTTAGCCCTGCTAGAGCTAGGCGCATTTGTAGTAATGACAGATATAGATATGAAGAGCCTAGAAGAGGCTAAAGAGCAGGTAAAAGGTAACTTCCCTGCTAGTGAAATCGAAATATTTTCAATGGATGTGACGTCTGAAGAAAGTGTCGGAAGGATATACGAAAAATTACAGTCTATGGGGTTGAGAGTTGATATTCTTATTAATAATGCTGCCATTAATCCAACATCAAGTTCTTTAGTTGGTAATGTGCGTACTACAAGGTTGGAAAATTTTTCGATAGATCGATGGAATAAAGAGCTTAGTGTAGGTCTCACCGGCGCGTATATTTGCAGTAAAGTGTTTGGAACGGCAATGGCCTTTGATGGTAAGGGTGGAGTAATTTTGAATATTGCATCTGACTTATCTGTAATTGCTCCTGATCAAACCTTATATAGGCAAGAGGGCGTAGATGATTCCCTACAAGCTGTCAAACCAATTACGTATTCAGTAGTAAAGACAGGGTTAGTTGGTTTAACTCGCTATTTATCTTCGTATTGGGCAGATAAAGGAGTTAGAGCAAACGCATTGAGTCCCGGTGGAGTTTACATTGACCAGGACCAAGAGTTTGTTGCCCGCTTAGAAAAGCTCATTCCGATGGGTAGGATGGCACAACCAGATGAATACATAGGTGCTATTCAATTTCTTTGCTCTGATGCATCGTCGTATATGAATGGTCAAAATATTGTTATGGATGGCGGACGCTCCGTCATTTGACTCTCTTACTTTAAAATTGTTGGTTCAAAAATGTTAACAAAGGCAGAATTTTTTATTAAGTTCACAACGGTATTACCAGGCAATAATTCCTCCTCTACATCCATTTACTTTACTCCAATAAGTATGGATTGCTTGGAAGAAATGCATAGCTATTCGGTTAAAGAGCGATTTTATGACTACTTTGAATTTGCGCCTTTCAAAGACATAAAAGAGACTGAAAATTATATCAAAAAGCTATTAGGCCGAATGACAGGAGATGAGGATAGTCGTGTAACCACTTATTGGTTCGTTCGCCGGAAAAGTGACGATAGGCTGATAGGGTCAGCAGGCCTTATTGATCTTAATTTTGGGCGGCAGTCTATTGAGTGGGGTTATGGGGTCGATCCGGACTTATGGGGTCAGGGATATATCTTAACAATTCAAGAAGCTCTAAAGGACTACGGATTTAATGTTCTTGAACTAAACAGGATACATGGTGTTACGATGAGTACAAATATACGTACGATCGAGTCCATTACAGCTGCTGGAATGGCACACGAGGGCATAGCCAAAGAGCATTATTGTAAAGAAGGTAAGTTTATTGATGGGTGGCGTTATGGTATGACTCGGTCAATGTATGAAAGTCAGCTAACCAGTATTGATAGAACTGAAAGAGGGTCGGGTTTAAAAGGTTCGATTGTTCGTTTGGTTGCATCGGTTTTTCCTGAGGAGGAAATAACAGAAGAATCCTCAATGCAAGAAACTGATAGCTGGGACTCTCTAGGTCATATGCAGGTAATGATTGCGCTTAAAGAGGAGATGAATATTGAACTATCTCCATCTGAGATAGCCGAAGCGACCTCGATTGAGTCAATAGTAAGTATTATTGATGAAGCCGAATGACGTTGTGGGAGCTCTTAGATGATGGGAATTACTGATCAATTGTTTGAGCGAATTACTGAATATGGTAACAGTCCTGCCCTAGAAGTTGATGGAAGCATTATTTCATATAAAAAACTATTAGAAAGAGCGATGCTTGTAGCCACTGGGCTAGTCGAAAACGGTGCAGATAGGGAAACTGTAGGTCTCGTGGGGCAACGTAGAGCGAGTTCATATATCGGATTGTTAGGGATTGTTTTTGCTGGTTGTAATTTTACTCCGATTAATCCCAAGTATAACAATTCAAGAATTAAATCGACATTAAACGGATCAAAGATTCGCTATCTTGTTGGCGACCCTGCTGATCTGTCTCAGCTAGATTCGTCGCTTTTGGAAGACATTAAGGTTCAAATTTTACCTGAAGGTAGAGCTCAAACGGTAAGCACGGTGAACTCGATAGATGGAGAGATCCTTGCGAGTTATAAAGGGCTGCTTTTGCCCAAACCTGTTAGTGGTACTGACTTGGCATATATCAATTATACGTCGGGGTCTACCGGTGTTCCTAAAGGTGTAATGATCAGCCATGGCAGCCTTCTAGCTTTCTTGAATAATATGTCAGAGATCTATCAGCTCAAAGCTGGTTTTCGCGCATCACAGACTTTTGACTTGAGCTTTGACCCTTCAGTATCTGATATATTTTACACATGGATGGCTGGAGGGACTTTGTGTGTGCTGCCCGAAAAGGAGATTCTTATCCCCACTGATTTTATTATTCGAGAGCAAATTACATTCTGGAATTCAGTACCCTCGATAGCAAATTTCATGTTGAAAACAGGAAATCTCAAACCAGGTTCTTTTCCTTTGCTTACCCACAGTATGTTTTGTGGCGAGCAGTTCCCAGTTGATATTGCAAAAGCATGGAGAGCAGCTGCGCCCAATAGTAGTATAGAAAATCTTTATGGCCCTACAGAGGCTACCATTTACATTTCGCGATATTCGTATAGCTCAAAGGACGAAAATCGGTTATTTAGAAACAACATAGTGCCAATAGGACGTCCTTTTGATGGGCATGAGGTGGCTCTTATCGATGATAAAGCTGAGAGGATTAGTGGCTTTGATAAAGGCGAGATTGTCTTTACAGGTCCCCAACTTGCAAAGGGCTACTTGAATGACGAGGAAAAGACTTCGCGCTCGTTTGTGTCGTTTGACTGGGATGTGCAAGGTCGGGTCTGGTATAAAACCGGAGATCTAGGTTTTTTTAATGCTAACCATGAGTTGGAATGTACTGGCAGAATTGATAGTCAGATTAAGATATCCGGACGGCGCATCGAAATAGGTGAAATCGAATCAGCATTATCTAATTTCGATAAAACCAAGGGCTCAGTTGTAGTTCCGCTGCGGGACTCCGCAGAAGTCGTTTCTGGTTGCGCTGCTTTTGTTTTGGTAGAGCTGTCCCGAGAGGATGTCAGCCAAATAAGACAGCAGGTTGTCCAATATTTGGATAGTGTATTTTTCCCAAAGAAGATATTTTTTATCGAGGATTTCCCTCGGTCACAAAGTGGTAAGATTGACCGAAAGGCGTTAGAGAAATTAGCAAAACAGTTAATGAGTGTATAGTTTGATTAATCAACTAATAAAGCATCTTAAGAGAGTACATTTTTCAAAGCCAGGTTCTGCAGATATTATTATTTTTGATGAAACAAACTCCAGCTCGATTCAAAGAGTAACACCCAAAGGTTTAACAGTCTCAATATTTAAAATGCGGCCTATGGAGTTCTATATAACACCTGGTATTGTTATTAATTTTTTGATAAATCTCAAATATCTTAAATTTAAAGATAGCAGATTTCTAAATAGAAGTTTTTTTTACAAGATATTCTGGCAGATGCTTTGTATTTATATAAAGGCAGATCTTTTGAGTAGAAATCCAAAAGCAATTATCACTATGATAGATAATTGTTCAAAATTTGCTTGGTTGTCTGAAAACTATCAACTCGCACCATGCATTGCTATCCAGAATGGATTTAGATTGAGCCATGACGCTAACCCAAAGGATAGATATTATTGCCAGCATTTATTTTGTTTTGGGCAACGCGAGATTTCCGAATTCCCCAGAATGAATTATAAAGTGGATAACTTCTATCCTGTTGGTTCTCTTAATTTATCCCTAAACTTTGATCATCACCTTGCTAACACAGAGTTTGTTTATGACCTATTGGTAGTGTCATGTTGGCGCGGTAATATAGGGTATGCTAAAGATGTTGAAGATAGCATGAAGGCAATGCGTCTTATGGACATAACCCTAGCGAAATATTTACAAAGTCGAGATTTAAAAACTGCTGTCATTTTAAGATCTGAGCGCGACTCGGATCAGTGGGTCATGCCAGAAATTGGAATGTCAGAAGAGGATTATTACAAATCGATTTACGGTGATTTAATCGAAATAATAGATGTTAATTTTGCTCAACGAAATGTTTATCCAGTTATGCAAAGCGCTGAAGTTATAGTGGCTGGGTTTTCTACTACTTGCTTGATCGAAGCTTATGCTATGCGCAAAAAAGTGCTTTATATGAATTTTTGTGGGAATAATAAATATCATTGTGATTTTAAATCTGAGATTTTATTTGAGGCGCACAATGATAAATCTCCTAGTTTTGAGAGTAGGTTAAATGACTTGCTGGAAGTCTCATCCCAAGATTATGTGATGAAGCACGAGAAAACTATGGAGTTCTATACGCGAGGTCCCACAAACTTATGTAGAGATCGTATTCGAAAAGGTATAAATGAAATTATTATCTCTAAGTCAGAAAATATAGAAACTTCGATGTGATTGCCATTATTTACTAGCATTAAAAAGTTTATGCAAATAAATATTAATTTATATATAACTTATTAGTAGTATATTTTTATGGACAATTTTGTGGGATATCATATGGTTGAAATAATTAACAATACATATATATATTATGTATTCAATGAGCACCCTAATCACATGGTGCATAACATTTTGGAGATTAGGTGATAAAACTTACTAAAAATTTGGAAACTGTAAATTGTGACTTCTGCGGGAATAATGAGTTCCTCAAGGTATGCGAACAAACTGACATTATCCATCATGTAACCGAAGAAGTTTTTTCAGTAGTTAAGTGTAAAAATTGTGGGCTACATTATACCAACCCCAGACCTACACGAAGTGATATAGGTAATTTTTATGGTTCTAATTATAGTTTTCATGGTGGATCAAGTTTAAAGATGTTTATTAAGGAAAAGTTGGGATCTTTTATAAAATGGTTTGCAAATAGTCCTCTGGCTATTATTTTTACTTTAATCCCTCCAGTTTCAAAGCTATTAGCGGCACAAGTTAAACCAGATGTTGAGGATCCAGTTTTGGCTTTACTTAAAGGAGGAGAAGTACGTAATTTTTTAGATATTGGAAGTGGTTCTGGTCGTCTTGCACACTTTTGGGGTCGATCAAGCGCAATTGTAAATTGTGTTCAACATACTGATTGCTACGCTGTGGAACCAGATAAAAATTCACGCAGTGATCTTGATATGAGCGGAATTAAATCTTGGCCCAAAATCAGCAATGTAGACCAAGAACTGCAATTTGATTTAATTAGAATGAATTGGTCATTGGAACATGTTCATTCGCCCACCGAATATTTTTCATTCATTCAAGAGCGTCTTACTGAAGAAGGGATTGCTGTTATCTGTGTTCCAAATAATGAAGGTTTATTATATAAATCAGCGCCTTCATGTTTGGAATTGCCAATTCATCTCTATCATTTTTCATTGAGCGATATAAGATCCTATGCGAAGAAATTTCATATGGAAATCACGGACTTTAAAACATTTTCATATCCTGCTATGTATAAATTTGCTGCAGAAAAAAACTTCTTACCTTCATTTTCTTTTGTTAATAATATATTCCTAGCTCAAAATACTCAGAGAGTTCTCAATTGTTTTGATGAGGCTGGTTTAGGAAATGATTTGGTTATCACACTCAGAAAAATAGAAGCCTCTAAATGAATAAACCCTCTGCAAAAGAAATTAAAGAGATATCTATCAGCGATAGATATTTTCCTTATGAGACTTGGTTAGACCATATCTTCTCACCAATATCTCCGTATATAGCATGGGTATTTATACGATTAAATATTAGTGGGAATGGTGTTTCTTGCATAACATGCTGACAATCTATGAACTCAACCCTGGGTTCCGTGCATCACAGACCTTTGATTTGAGCTTCGATCCCTCAGTTTCTGATATATTTTTCACGTGGATAGCTGGTGGGACTTTATGTGTGGTTCCAGAAAAAGAGATGCTTATTCCGACTGATTTTATTATTCGAGGGAAAATTACATTTTGGAATTCAGTACCCTCGATAGCAAATTTCATGTTGAAAACTGGCAATCTCAAGCCGGGATGTTTTCCCGCGCTTACCCACAGCATGTTTTGTGGGGAACAGTTTCCAGTTGATGTTGCAAAGGCATGGAGGCTAGCTGCTCCCAATAGTAGTATAGAAAACCTTTATGGCCCTACAGAGGCGACCATATATATATCACGATATTCATATAGTAAAAATGACGAAAATCAGTCATTTAAAAATAATATAGTGCCAATCGGCCGTCCTTTTGATGGGCATGAGGCGGCTCTTATCGATGATAAAGCTGAGAGGATTAGCGGCGTTGACAAAGGTGAGATTGTGTTTTCTGGCCCTCAACTTGCAAACGGCTACCTGAATGATGCTGATAAGACCGCGGACTCATTTGTGTACTTTGATTGGGATACACAAGGGCGAATCTGGTACAAGACTGGAGATCTAGGTTTTTTTAACAGCAACAATGATTTGGAATGTACTGGCAGAATAGATAATCAAATTAAAATATCCGGACGGCGTATAGAGATAGGGGAAATCGAATCAGCATTGTCTAATTTCGATAAAACTAAGGGCGCAGTAGTAGTTCCGCTGCGGGACGCCGCAGAAGTTGTTTCCGGATGTGCCGCTTTTGTTTTGGTAGAACTATCTCGAGAGGATGTCAGTCAAATAAGAAAACTGAGTACTACATTTCTGGATAGTATTTTTTTTCCAAAAAAGATATTTTTTATTGAAGATTTTCCTCGGTCACAAAGTGGCAAGATTGACCGAAAGGCGTTAGAGAAATCAGCAAAAAAGTTAATGAGCATATAGTTTGATTAATCAACTAATAAAGCATCTTAAGAGAGTACATTTTTCAAAGCCAGGTTCTGCAGATATTATTATTTTTGATGAAACGAACTCTAACCTCATAGAACTCGTGATCCCAAAAGGTTTAACAGTCTCAATCTTTAAAACACGGCCTGTGGAGGTTCATATAACGCCAATTATTATTTTGTGCTTTTTTAAAAATTTAAAATATTTAGAACTTACGAACAGTTCAGAATCAGACAAAAATTTATTCTATAGAATATTCTTTCAGTTACTTTGTATTTATATAAAAGCAGATTTGATGAGTCGGAATCCAAAAGCGATTATTACTTCTATAGACAACTGTACAAAATTTGCTTGGCTTTCAGAAAGTTTTAATCAGGCCCCCTGCATAGCTATACAAAATGGTTTTCGCTTAACTTATGACTCAAATTCGCAATCCAAATATTATTGTCAGCATCTGTTTTGTTTTGGTGAGCGTGAGGTCATCGATTATCCTAAGTTGGGTTACAAAGTAGATCATTTTCACCCCGTCGGCTCTTTAAATTCGTCACTAAACTTTGATAGTCAATTATGCGATATAAAACCTATTTACGACTTACTCGTCGTATCATGTTGGCGCGGGAATATAGGTTATGCCAAAGATGTTGAAGATAGTATGAAAGCAATGTGTCTTATGGATGAAACGTTAGCGCAATTTTTACAAAATCGAGATTTAAAAACAGCAGTCATTATGCGGTCTGAAAGAGATTCTGATCAATGGGTAATGCCGGAGATTGGAATGTCAGAAGAGGATTATTACAAATCAATTTACGGTGATTTAATCGAAATAATAGATGTTAATTTTAATGAAAGAAATGTATATCCAGTTATGCAAAGCGCTGAAGTTATAATCGCAGGCTTTTCCACTACCTGCTTAATTGAAGCCTATGCTATGCGCAAAAAAATACTTTACATGAATTTTTGCGGGAATAATAAATATCATCGTGATTTTAAACCTGAGATTCTGTTTGAGGTACATGATGATAAATCCCCTAGTTTTGAGAGTAGGCTAAATGCCTTGTTGGAAATTTCGTCCCAAGAGTATGTGATGAAGCACGAAGAAACGATGAAATATTATATGGGAGATCCATTGGATTCTCCCAAAGATCGCATTCGGAAGGAAATAAATGAAATTATCTTCTCTAAGTCGGACTACATTGGAACATCGACGTGACTGTCACTATTGATGAAATCAAAAAAAAATGCTCCGATGAAAGGTATTTTGCCTATGACTCCTTGCAAGACCGTCTGTTCGTCCCGGTTGCAATGTATTTAGTGTGGCTTTTCGTTCGAATTGGAGTCAGTGGTAATGCGGTTTCTTGGTTATCCGCCTTAGTAGCTGTTCTGGGTGCTTTTTTGTTAACTAGTAGCGATCGCTTAGTTGTTCTTATAGGTTCGTTTGGTTACATCTTGTGGTGTCTGCTTGACTATGTCGACGGTGCAGTTGCTCGATTTAATGGTAAGGGTAGTGTTGCTGGACAGTATGTTGACTGGACTATGCATGTGATAGCTCATATTGCGATAATAGCTGGCATAGCAATTGGCGCGATGAATAGCGTAGGGCCATGGATTTACCCATTTGCGATTTTAGGTATCGTGGCAGCCGGCCTTGCTTACGCGAAGTTTTCTATGGCCTGGTTCACAATTTGAATGGAGCAGCAGCAGCGAGTCAGTAGCCATGATGTGCAAAATCGGGCTACGACAGAAATAATGCCTGCGTCTGGTAGGTTATGGTTTGACTACATTAGGCGTCTTACGATATTGATTTTTCATGAGAATTGGTTAATTTATACGCTTCCGTTGCTTGCAATAGCACAGTTTTTTCAGATTTTTGGTACCACAGATTTGAGGGTTGTATTTACGATCCTGGCAGGGAGCTTGTATTTTCCAATTCAGGTTCTTGAGATTCACAGATTGGTTATTACCAAACGAATTCAAAGAGGTTACTCTGAATTGTTTTCACCCGATCATATACCCGACTTACCGAACGATCATTTTTTCAAGTAATCTTATTAGGGACTTTTTATGCAGATATTGATACCAGCGGCAGGCATGGGAAAACGGCTTGGTTCAGAAACCTATGACAAAACTAAAGCAATGGTTGAGGTCAATGGAAAGACTTTGATCGAAAGATGTTTAGATTCCGCAGTCATGCATCCGATAGACAGAATTATTTTGGTTGTTGGGTATGAGAAAGAAAAACTCAAAAGTTTTTTAGGGGATAGCTATAAGGGAGTAGATATAATTTATGTAGAGAATAATGATTACGCTACTACCAATAATATTTACTCTGTTTTCCTTGCCAAAGATTATCTTCTTGAAGATGATACGATATTGATAGAAAGTGATTTAATATTTGAACCCAAAATTCTTCAAATGGTTGTCGATAATAAATCTGAGAATCTTGCTTTAGTTGATAAACATAAGCCGTGGATGGATGGAACTGTTGTTAAATTAAATGACGATTATTCTATAAGTCATTTTATATCTAAAGCGGACTTTAATCATAATCACGTACACGAATATTATAAAACGGTTAACATTTATAAATTTTCAAAGGTGTTTTTAAGCAATGTTTATGTTCCTTTCTTAGAGGCCTATGCGAAGGCCATGGGAAATAATGAATACTACGAACAGGTGCTAAAAGTCATAGTAAATCTCGATATGAGACACCTTAAAGCACTTCCTCTTGATGGTGAGACATGGTACGAGGTAGATGATGTTCAAGATTTGGATAATGCTAATTTGATTTTTGCCGAACCAAATGAGCGTTATAAATTGCTGTCACAGCGATACGGCGGTTATTGGCGTTTTGATGATCTTAAGGATTTTTGCTATTTAGTGAATCCTTTTTTTCCACCAGAAGTTCTAAACAATGAACTCAAATTTAGTCTCAACAAACTAATGCAGTCATATCCATCAGGTGAGAAAGTGCAAGCAATGTTAGGGGGCAAGCTGTTTGGAGTCCCTGAAAGTCAGATCGTTGTCGGTAATGGCGCTGCTGAATTAATCGATAAGGTAACCAGTACCTTAAAAGGTAGGTTTGGACTATATGGTCCCACTTTTGAGGAATATACCGCAAGATTTAAAGACGTAGACCTGAGAGTGCCGAATACCGAGGGATTTAGATATGGAGCGGATGATGTTATTGCTTTGGCAGAAGACAATGATGGAGTTATATTGATCAACCCGGACAATCCCTCGGGGAACTTTATTCCTTATGAAGGCGTGATTGAAATTTTAGAGAAACTGAATTCTGCGGGAAAATACCTTATATTAGATGAATCATTTTTAGATTTTGCCGAGGGTGGGTTTGATTCCTCAGTACTAAATACTGCCGATTTAGAGCGCTTTCCCAATCTAGTTGTCATTAAGAGTATTGGAAAGAGTTATGGCGTTGGAGGTTTAAGATTAGGTGTTTTGGCGAGTTCAAATACGGACCTTGTTAAAGAGGTTAAATCTAATATACCTATATGGAATATTAACTCTATTGCTGAATTTTATTTGCAGGTTATAGGCAAATATACTGCTGAGTATCAGGAAAGTTGTGCAAAGTTGATCCAGGCTAGAGTTGATTTGCTTAGGGATCTACGCACAATAACGTACCTGCAGCCCTATGAATCTCAAGCAAACTACATTCTTTGTAAGGTAATTAGTAAAGATGCTGGTCAGTTAGCTTCAGACCTTTGTAACAAATATTCTATTCTTATCAAGGACTGCTCTGGTAAAGCTAGTATCGAGGATCAATGTATTCGGGTGGCGGTGAGAGATACTCGCGATAACGAATTATTAATCAGTAGCCTAAAAGCTCTTGCTTAGGATTAACTTTTGATTTGGCTGGGGTCTGTTGATGCGAGAGTTAAAATTGCTAAGCTTAGATCGGATACAAGAGACAGAAGAGCATGATTTTATAAGAGCTAACCAACTTGCTGATGCTATTCGTGAATTGGGGTTCTGGACAGTGCCAATAGCTATCGAGCACTCAATGCTTGCAATAATGGACGGCCATCACAGATTCAACGCAGCAAAGTTATTAAATCTTGCTAGAGTCCCCTGCGTTCTTATGGATTATGGAAAAAGTGGGGTGACGTTACAATCATGGCGGAATGAGTGGGAGGTCACAGTTGATGATATCTTTTTGATTTTAAAGGAAGGGAAAAAATTTCCTATTAAGACGACGATGCATTTATTCAATCCGTCGGTTAAAGAAATAAGTATTCCGTTGAGTCTGCTTTATTAGTTGAGAGTTTCCATCTCTAAAAGCCGACTGCCAAATATACAAACCCAGAATTTAAGGTCAAGTCCACCAAACTTATGAAGCTTATAAAAATCGCAATCGACTTCGCTAATTATAATACCAATCAAGGTAGCATACTCCTCGGCGACTGGTGTTAAAAGGATCTCGAAGATATTTAAGGACATGCCGACAAGTATGATAAGGTTTTATCATTGGGATGATCAAAAAAATTAATAACATGAACAGAAGAGGTATAGTGAATGCTTAGCTATAGTCAGGTAAAAAAAAGGTGCGTGGAAGGGCGTTTTTTTAAATATGTACGCTGGCGAAAATTTATTTTCTTAGAACCATCCTTTTTTCTTACATGGGTTTTTGTTAATTTGGGTTGGTCGGGGAATGCGGTTGGCGCCTTATCCGGTGTTGTCACCATTATTGGTGGTATCATGCTAGCTTCCCAAGATAGTTTAGTTGTTTTTATAGGATCCTTTGCCTACCTGCTGTTTTACTTACTTGATTATGTAGATGGAAGTGTAGCTAGATACCGAAATGAAGCTGGCATGAGCGGTCAATATATTGATTGGCTCATGCATTCTGTTTCCGGGCTAGCAATTATGCTTGGCATATTTTTGGGAGCTTTGCAGGTAGTTGGTTACGTATTGGTGCCATTCGGTATTGTGACACTTATTTGCATTTCTTTACAGCTAGATAGGCACTCCTTCGCCTGGTGGTCGATTTGCATGTACCGTCAGCAGAATTTAGTGTCTGGCGCTGATGATACTTATCCCGGATTAGATTTGAAACAAAATAACGCAATTTCGTTGCCACATAAGTTTTTTAAATATTTGTCCTTGATCTTATTTCATGAAGGTTACTTAATTTTCTGGTTGCCTCTTTTAGCGGGCGGCAATTTTTTCCTAGAGCTTCTAGGTGTACCTATAGTAGATTTTCGTGTGTTATTAGTAATATTTGGGGGCACTGTATTCCCAATTTTTATAATCTTTGAATTAGTAACTATGGTGAAGCATAAAAAACTTGAGAAGACATATGTCAAAATTTTCCACTCAAGCGACCGCCCCGTGTTGCCAGATGAGCACTTTTTTAAATGAACCTATGCCGCGAATTTAGACAATATTTGAACAAATCAACTGTAGAGAAATCGAAATGAATCTCGTTATTGTTGGCTGGGGAAATCTGTCTCACGCAATTGCTGTTTATGCGTCTCATTATGAAGAAAGCGTTACTGTCCTATCGCAGAGTTCTAGCGCCACAACAAGTGTTTTATCGGCCAAGATATTTGACGGAACTATGAAAACTAGCAAACCTATTGCCGTCACGCAGAACGTGCAAGAGGCTCTTAAGAAGGCCGATGTTGTCCTTTTTACATTACCCTCACATGTGATGAGTCAGAAAATTAAAGAGATCGCACCTTTTTTGACACAAAATCATATTGTTGGCAGTGTCGTGGGCTGTGGAGGTTTTGCGTGGATGATACGCTCTGCAGCTGTTCACGTTAAAGGTATCTTTGCGTTGCAAAGGTCCCCTTACATTTGTCGTGTCATTGAAAAAGGCGAAAGTGTTGATATTTTAGGTTTTAAAAAAGAACTTTCCTTATGTCTTAAGCAAGGATCTCCTGAAATTGAGGTGGACATGTTGCAAAAAAAACTCACGAATTGGTTTCAATCAAAAATATCATTCGTACAATCATTATTAGAAGTAACAATTTCAAATTCTAATCCTATTCTCCATACTTGTCGGCTATATTCTTTAAGTAAAGATCTCTCCCTTAATAATGAAACATTATTTTATGCAGATTGGGATAATACTGCGGCAGAAATGCTAATCGCCTGTGATGAAGAGATTCAGAAAATAACTACCCGATTACCTCAAGAGTTTCCAATGTATAGATCAATCGAAGATTATTACGAGGTTAGTGGGCCTGATGCGTTAAGGAAAAAAATCCGTAATATTGAAGCATTTCAAACAATAAAGTGCCCACTTGTGCATATACATGGCAAGAATAGATTAGATATTTCATCACGCTTCTTTCAAGAAGATGTCCCTTTTGGGCTCGTTGTCCTCAAGTCACTCGCCGAACTCGTAGCCGTAAGCACACCAAATATGGACGAAATTTTAAGAGTACTACAAACTCTTATGAATAAAGAATATATTGTGAAAACAAAGTTGGAGGGCGCTGACATAAACGAATCTGGTAGTTGTTTCAACTTTGGCGTGGACTCATTGGAAGATATTGAAAATATCTAAAAGAGGGCAGAATTAATAACTCTCTCATCCTTTCTCGAGATATAAAAAATGTCAGAACTGATATTGTAATCCCCCCAAAAAATAATCGAGGTTTTGAGTAGAGGCTTTTACAATGATCGCAGAAGGAGCGATAGATGAAAAAGTCTCGATTCACCGAAGGCCAGATAATGGCGATTCTGAAGCAGCACGAGGCCGGTGTCCCGGTTGCCGACCTGTCTCGCGAGCACAACATCAGTACAGCCCTGATCTATCAGTGGCGCTCGAAGTATGGCGGCATGGACAGATCGATGATGAGGCGGCTGAAAGAACTGGAAGCTGAGAACTCCCGCCTAAAGAATATGTATGCCGAAGAACGGACCAAAGCCGAGTTGCGCCAGGAGGCCCTTGAGGGAAAGTTGTAAGGCCATCTCAGCGCCGAGAGATGGCCAAGAAGGGTGTAGCGAAGCACGGGATCAGTGTACGGTTGGCTAGTGTGGTGTACGGTATTAGCGAAATGAGTTATCGCTGCCAGGCTACGCTCGATGGCGAGAACGCTTTGGTTGCTGACTGGCTGCTAAAGCTCACGCAGACTCACAAACGCTGGGTTTTGGATTGTGCTTCTTGTATCTGCGCAATGTAAAGGGCTACGCCTGGAACCACAAGCGTGTGTACCGCATCTACCGGGAGCTAGAATTGAATCTGCGTATTAAGCCCAGCCGTCGGATCAAAAGAGACTATCCTGGAGAGTTGCATGTGCCGACTGCGCCTAACCAAGTCTGGTCAATGGAGTTCATGAATGATCAGCTCGTCAGCGGTAA
>Ga0206127_1001131_pt1 | contig 29771 bp, 27 predicted proteins | sample Helgoland_Spring_6_FD_148646 | JGI IMG/M metagenome (GOLD analysis project Ga0206127, IMG submission 148646) | Pelagic subsurface seawater microbial communities from Kabeltonne, Helgoland, North Sea - Helgoland_Spring_Bloom_20160419_1 | ecosystem: Environmental > Aquatic > Marine > Epipelagic ...
TTATAAATGGTGGTTGTAGTTCAGTTGGTTAGAACGCCTGATTGTGGTTCAGGAGGTCGCCGGTTCAAGTCCGGTCTTCCACCCTTCAAAAAGCAGTTAAGTGATTAACTGCTTTTTTTATTAGCAGAAATTACATTTAAATCTACATATTTCTTGAACGTTATTCAAATTAGTCAATTGTAGGTAATAATTTCTGACACTTTTTCAACCTTAAACAATTTATCCAAATCACTATTTTTAGATAATACACTCTGATATGTTTCTTTTACTTTTTTGATAAGAAGGGTTTTAACTAGATCGGTATTTTCATTTGTGGTAATGATGCAATCGTAAATAATTAAAGAAAACATATCTGATGGTAATTCTTACAGTGTAGAGGCAGATGGAAAAAAGAAATAGTAATAATTATTTTCTGCCTATAATTTCAATTACCCAAGCCTAACTTCACTAACTCCGAGGAATAAGCCTCCTCAAAGGAGTTAATTAAAACATCTCAATACTCTGACAAAATCACAAAGGCTCTTAAAAAGGCTTATTTAAGGAGGAGATTAATTATCCGTTTTGATTAGTTTTGAGATCTGAAAAAATTCTTAATACTCCTCACCATATTTATCTTTTTAGATTGCTCCCAAACATAAACAATTCAAGTTCTAAAAGAAATTGAGGAATTTTACTCTAGTTATAACAAGGCTTGGAGCAATGGTGATTTTAATTTTATTTCTGAAGGAATTTATGCTGCCCCATTTACACTTTACTTGAATGACACCACACTAATGTTTTTCACAAAAAATGAAGTTAAATCATTTTTACAAACCACATTTGATGATTTAAAAGCAAATAATTATGGATATTCAATAAGGAATAATTGGAAAAATTATCAATCCAAAAATGATATGATAATTATAGAGCAAAATTTCACTAGATTTTTGACTGATAGCACAGTAATGAATCCTAAGGAGAGAACAGCATCGTATATTCTGAGAAAACAAAATAATAAATATAAAATTATCGCATTGATTCCCCATTCACCCGTAGGGAGTAAAAAAAACTTTATTCAGTTAAATAGTTTGTACGCCGACACATCCATAAAGGCTCTTAGAAAGGCTTATTTAAGTGGCGGTTACTATTGTTTAAATTATCTTGAGATATGAAAAAACTACGAGAATACGAACATTTCATTCTCATTTTAATTGGATTAATTATGGTTGCACGAGATTATATAAACTATGGCACCATAGATGATTCAATAGGATTAGTATTTATCGCCATAGGGTTAGTTATTCTGTTTGGAAAACGTATTTGGAAGAATAACAATCAATAGATATGTGACACATCAATAAGACATTTAATAACACTCTGATACACCCTCAAAGGCTCTTAAAAAGGCTTATTTAACGGAGGTTATACTTAGTGATTAAACTAAAAAAGCAGCCACAAAATTGCAACTGCTTCAAAAGAGGAAAAAAGATTGACATATGATTAGTAAGAATAAGCAACCACCTTTACCCAAAGATGGCTGCTGTTTCCATACCCCTCAGTATAGAAAACAATTCACTGTACAAATGTATTTAAACACGGTACTTTCAATCAATAACTAGAGATAGCCAAAATCACTCACTACATTAAGTAGTAGCATCACTAATACTAGGGTTTATAATCGAATTAACTAAACTCATATCTTCTCTCAATCATTAATATTTCGGAATTTATTATATTTGGGTATAACCAACCAAAATCAATTTAAAATGAAGTCAAAATATATTTATCCAATAATTTCAATAATCAATGCTCTTTGTGGAGTAGGATTATTATTTGTTGCTTTCACGGCACCCGTAGAATTTATATCTCCTTACTTCAAGGGTGAGATATCTGATGAATTATTTTCTTTGCGCAAGGTATAATTGATGTTACCGCAATGCATCAAATTGCTGTGGGTCTATTTATTTTTGTGTTATGGAGACTAAAATTTCATAATGAATCAAATAAAAAAGTATTTCTTGCATATTCAGTCTTTGGAGGGACTATTTTATTAGTGGCATTATTCAATTTTTTATTATTGGGAGGAGGACCACCTATTCCCATTTTCATACTAATTGTTTCAGCAACTTTGCTAGGGTTATATGGCTCAAAGAAAACAACTGACTAAAACATAGTCAGATCTTATTCCTTTAATTTTGTAATTTGGATTTATGAAAAAGTTACGAAAATCGTTTTTAAATATTTTCCTTGTTGGAATTGCCAATATATTTTCTTTTAAGGAATACTCAAGAAGACATCAAAGCAATTATTTTAAAAGGACTAAAGCATAGGCATATCTTCTTCGGTTAATTCAGGTACTTCTAAACCTCTGAGATAAGTTAAACTTACCTTCAAAGAAGAGTGTCCCATTGCCTTCTGAAGTTTGGTAATAGCACCTGTTCGTTTAAAGATGTCTAAGGTTGCTGAATGTCTAAAAGAGTAGAGTGAAAATCTATCTACCTGTGGATTGAGTTGCTTAAAACGTCCAAAAAGTGTCTTAAAATAATCATTATTATAAGACTTTATCTTGTTGGAAAAGATGTTATAATTGGGTTGCCTTCTTACCAATAAATCTCTGATATAAGGGGGTACAGGAACCAACCTATTACGTTTAGATTTTACTTTATTTCCACCCGAATGAATAGTCTTTAAATCAGTACTAAAATCTTTCCATTTAAGTAATCTTATTTCTTGATGCGAACGAAGCAAACAGCAGTAAGTAATCACAGAACACAAATGTAAATATTTATTGAACTTATGACCTTGATCAAGAAGTTCTTCAATGCTATCAATAGGCTTATGTAAAACCTCCTCTTGTTTCCGAGATTTAATGGGATATGGATCTCATTTATTGTGCCAGGCTTGATTTTGCATTTAGATGATTGATTTAAAGCAGAACTAAATAATCAGCCATAATCCCACGTAAGGACTGATCGGATAACCTTTATCTATTGGGAAATTCATATGGACAATTTATTTACGTAACTGTTCCGATTAGTCATGGTTTTATAATTTTTTTTTCGAAACCAGGGTAGAGACATGAGAGGATAGACTAAAGCGGCCAAAGAACTTCTTGAAGCTTTTTCTCATGTTGGAGTGAAGGCTTTATGACGGATATGTAACGAAAGCTTTTGAAATTCGTAAAACAACACAAAAAAGAGGACCAATTTGATGAACTCTTCCGAAAAATGTTTAATTTGTCTGACATTTTATCAACGCCGATATGAAAATTTATCAATGCTTTGGAATTATGGCTTGCTCAATGCTTGCGATAACCCATTCAGTAAAGGCGACCAACCCCTATACCGAAGAAATCAAAAGTTTCCACGAACCAGTGATCGAGGTTTACGGAAATGATCCTCTAACCAAAAATGAGGACCCCATCGAGGAAGCTTCCGATGAGGAAAAAAAAGAACTGCAAAAAAGTCAAGCGAATGTTGCAGACTCATCTTACAGTTCATTGATTAAATACAACTTTGTGTTTTATTTTATTTACAAGCACAAATATGAAAACAGAAGCCACGATGGGCTTGAGGGACTCAGTATAGATTAATGATTAGAAGCAATAAAATTACTTAATTCTTGAAGTGTTATCCGACCTTCGTAATAAGAGCTGCTGAAAATCACGCTGTGTATACCAATCTTTTTTAATTCCTCTATATCGGCGAGATCACGCACCCCCCCTTTGGCTAGAATATGAAGGTTTGGGAAATTAGCGAGGAGTTCTTGATATAACTCCATTGGAGGCCCTTCGAGCAGTGCTTCCCTAGAAATATCTGTTGTTTTGATGTATTTTAGCCCTCTTTCGTAGTAGTAGGCAATGTGTTTGAAAAGATCAACTTTGGTTTTCTTTAGCCAACCCCCCACTCTAATTTGACGATCTAAACTATCTGCACCCAACATTATCTTCTCTCGCCCATGAGAGATCATCCAAGCTTTAAATAATTCTGGGCGATAAATAGAAATCGTGGAGGCCGTAATGCTGTCTGCACCAAATTCAAAGGCTTTGTTGACGTCACCATCGGTGTGCAAGCCCCCAGTAAAATTTATTTTAAGGGAGGTGTGGCCCGCAAGCATCTCAAGGGTAGGGTAATTCACAATTTGCCCCTTTTTAGCACCATCCAAATCAACTAAATGTAGTTTGTGTATGCCGGCACTTTCAAATTGTTTGGCCAGATCAAGTGGGCTTAAGTCATATACTTTTTCCTTTTTAAAATCTCCTTTGATCAATCGCGCCGTTTGGCCATTATGAATTAATATCGAAGGAATGATCTCCATTGTGGATAAGTTTATGTGTTGCTCGAGATAAATTATTGATCCCTAAAATACAAATATAATAGGTCAATAGCTATCAGAATTGACTTGAATCAATTTAAATCCTTCTCCATGGATCGTAATGATTTTAAATGTATCTGTTAATTGAAAATATTTACGAAGTTTGGCAATATATACATCCATACTTCTGGCATTGAAATAGCTGTCGTTTTTCCAAATACGCTTGAGAGCTAAGGTCCTATCCACGGTTTGATTTAAATTTTCCAAAAACAATTTCATTAGTTCGTTTTCTTTGGTAGTTAAGGAGATATTATGCTGATCGATAATTAATGTGTTTTCGTCATAATGGTATCGAATATTTCCAACAACATATTCTTTTGGAAAAGCGGCTGATTTTTTAGAACTGGATCGTCGTAAAATGGCAGTAATTCTGAGCAGTAATTCCTCCATACTAAACGGTTTAGTTACGTAATCATCGCCACCTATCTGAAAGCCTTTTAAGACATCTTCTTTCATAGATTTAGCCGTCAAGAAAATGATAGGAATATCAGTATTGACCGCTCTGATATCTTTGGCTAGTGAAAAGCCATCCTTTTTTGGCATCATTAAATCCAGTAAACACAAGTCGTATTGGCCCTCATAAAAAGCAGTGAGACCGGCCTCACCATCAGTGGCCAAGTAGGTCGTAAATCCCTTTAATTTGAGATATTCCTCAAGGATCTGACCCAGGTTAACATCATCTTCAACCACTAATATTCTTGTATAATTCATAATCTAGAGGGAATTTAACTATAAAATTGGTCCCTTTTTTAAGCTCACTTTCCACTTCGATGCTTCCATGATGAAGCGTAATAATCTCTTTGACATAAGCCAGACCAAGTCCAAAACCTTTGATATTATGTACATTGCCACTGGCCACACGATAGAATTTCTGAAAAATACTTCTTTGGGCTTCTTTGCTCATACCCATTCCATGATCTTTGATGGAGCAGATGAGCTGACCTCTGATGTTTTGTGTTCGGATCATGATATTGGGGGCATCCTTTGAATATTTCAAAGCATTATCTAATAGATTGAGAAGGACACCCAAGAGATAAGCTTCATCCCCTTTAAATTTGAACTGGGTGGCATTTAATGCCAATTTTAGATGTCCTAATTTACGCTCCATTTGAATGGAAATTTTGTCTACTGCTTGTTGGATAATGGCATGAAGATCCACGGTTACTAAATTTAATTTTAATTCATTTTTATCGAGTTGTGCCATTTGCAAAACGTCGGATACCTGGCTCTCTAAGCGTTTATTTTCACCTGCAATGATGCCTAAATATTTCATTTTCATAGAGGGCTTCTGCGGAATTGTTGGATCAAGAAGGGCTTCGATGGCCAATCCGATGGTGGAAATGGGCGTTTTGAATTCATGGGTCATGTTGTTCATGAAATCGGTTTTCATTACTGAAATTTTTTTCTGCCTAACAATGGTAAAAACCGCATAGCCGAAGCAAATTAAAATAATGAGAATTAACAAAGCTGAGCTAGATAAGGGAAACCAGATTTTACTCATGAGATACTTCTCTTGACTCGGAAAATCAATGACCAGTAAATTAGGTTCATTGGTGACATCGTTGGGGAATAGATTGGTTTTGAAGTGGCTTTGTAACAGCCGTTCATTTGAGTAATCTTTGCTGATTTCAATTAATCGACCGGAGCGCGGGTTGATGATGGCATAATCATAGGGTATATTAATACTCTTTTTCTTTAACTCCATATGAAGAAGAGAATCAAGTTTATCAGGATCAAAACGATTGGTGAGCCCAATCTTAGGTAACATCATTTCCTCCAAAAGACTCATCATCATATTAGATTTATTAGAAATCTTTTCCAAAATTTCTTTAAGATTTGAATTGAGAGTTTCAGTTTCCTGCGTATCCTTAGGATAAGAAAATTGAATGTTGTTGATATTGGATTTGAGCACATCGAAGAAGGCCTTTCCCACCTGATTGGATCTAAGGGGTGCACCTACCACTTCAAAAGAAAAATTGAAACTTCCTGTACTCGAGAGACTGTCATCAAACCGAACCTTTTTTTCTCCTTTAAGGATCTGTCTTTGATTTAGGGGGGGAGTTGCTTGAAATTGAAAGGGTTGAAATCCTCTTGATTGACCTTGAGAGGAGAAATTACTCATTTTCCGATTGACATAAAATAAGGCCTCTTGTTGTTCTAGCTTCTTAGTTACATTTGATAAAGCTGTCATGACATCACGTTCAAAATGGTCACGATTTCCAGTGATTACCGTATCAATCCAATACCATTGAAAAGCAATGAGTCCTGTGAGCGCAACGCTCATTAGGGTAATAATCCAGCCTAACCTATTTTTACTCATGTACAAAAATAGGTAGATCTACACTTTGAGCGCAGTAGATTAACTGTTTTTAACAAAAAAGGCTAGCCAAGAGGGCTTAAAAGCGATACGGACCAAGATGTGGGAAGTACTGGATTCGAACCAGCGACCCCCGCCCTGTCAAGGCGGTGCTCTAAACCTACTGAGCTAACTTCCCATTTTTAAAAAAATAGGCTTGGCTTCTCTTTTAAAATCAGCTATCAAACTTAAATAATCGCCCGTTAACATCGTAAGGAATCTAAATGATTATTAATATAATTTTACTTTATGATTGGAGGATCCTTTTTAGATAGGTCTGAATAACTTGACGGCTGTAAGGATATAGAAACGGAGGCCTAATTCAATAGGTTTCTCCCATGAAGAAGAGGGTTTCTTTCTTTGTGTAAAGGAGTTAGTCATATTTTTCATTTACTTTATCATTATTTTAATATTCTATCTTATTGTGCCCTTGTCTTTTCAATATTATCAACCTGCATTCCTTCGAGACCTCTATTCGAGTTTTATATGGACGTTTGCCCAAGCCAACGCTCCCTTACAGTTGTCTTATGAGGATTTTTCCATCAGAATGTTAGAAAAATTAGGGCTGGATGGGGGTATTAGTGGCGTGATGTTTGAGGATAAAGCACTTATTGGTTTTGTATTGCAGAGCCGGGCCCATTTTCAAGGATTAGATACCGTTTATAATGGAGGCACCGGTGTCATAGCAGTGTATCGGGGAAAAGGAATCATTCAGAAAATATATAAAAATTTACTACCCTATATGAGGGAAAGTGGCGCGGACAGAATTTTACTGGAAGTCATCACGACCAACATGCGCGCATTGAAATTATATGAGGCTATGGGATTTCAAAAAAAACAACTGCTGCATTGCTTCAAGGGATCTGTTGTTGCGGATATGGGATTGAATCATCTTGTTTTTCGGGAATCGCAGGATTTTAAATTGGATCGATTTAATACATTTGTTGACTTTTCGCCCTCTTTTATAGATGCCAACGAACGTTTAAATGCCAACTGGAAATACGAAAAATTAATAGAGTGTTATCAGGGGGACACGTTAATAGGTTATATCATTTTTCAGAAACATTTGGGGAGGATATCACAGTTGGGGGTACGAAAGGATAACCGAAGACATGGCGTGGGGACCGCTTTGCTGCAACATGCCCAACAGGTATGTCAAAGAGACCTGACCTTGATGAATATCCCCTATAAAGCAAAGGCTATGTTCAATTTTTTAATAAATACAGGACTGATCAATAATGTGGATCAATATGAGATGGAAATGAGGTTATGAAGATGGCTTGGTCACAGCTGGTCAAGGAAGTCGAAGGGACAGAACTCTGTTATCATTCAGAAGTAGTAATTACCCGGTTGGGTTATGACTCACGATTGATTTCCCTGTGGGAAGGGTTACTTTTCGTAGCTCTGAAAAGCACACGAGCGGATGGGCATGATTTTATTCCTGAGCTTTATGCCAAAGGAGTGCGTTGTTTTGTGGTTGAAAGGGCCATTGATGTTAATCTTTATCCGAAAGCCAATATCTTTTTGACTCCCTCTGGTAGGGCTTGCTTACAAGATTTGGGAAGATGCGCAGTCGCGCATCACCCCATCCCGCTGATTGCCATTACTGGGAGCAATGCCAAAACCTTGGTGAAAGAGTGGTTGGCTACGCTCCTTTCAGAAAAGTTTGTGGTGGCCAAAAGTCCCCAGAGCTTTAATTCTCAAATCGGGGTCCCTCTTTCGGTATGGAATCTCTCAGCGCATCATCAGATAGGTATTTTTGAAGCAGGGATCTCTCAACAAGGAGAAATGGAGCACTTGGAAAAAATTCTTCAACCGAGCATAGGGATCTTCACCAACATTGGAGAAGCTCATGATCAAGGTTTTAAAGATTTAGCAAATAAAATTACTGAAAAAGCAAAATTGTTTGTAGGGACTCAGCAAATCATTTGTCGGCGAGATCATGGCGATGTTTTTGATTATTTAAAAGGGTTATATCCCAATAGGGTATTTGATTGGTCAACGACCAACCCGCAAGCGTGCTTTTATTATGCACTTTCCGAAAGCAGTGTATCCCTTCAATTCGAAGGAGTTTGTTATGTCTTTCAATTTCCTTTTTCTTTTGAAATTTGGATAGAGAATGCCCTGCATGCCCTCACAGCAGCCTTACTTTGTGGATTGGACCAAGCGACCCTGCAAGAGGGTTTGTATAAACTTAAATCCTTGGAAATGAGGTTGGAAATTAAAAAGGGGATCGATAATTGTTATTTGATTGATGATACTTATAACAACGATTTTCAAGGTCTTACGGTGGCACTTGATTTCCTAAAACAACAAAAGCAGCGGCAAAATAAAACGGTTATTTTAACAGATATCCAACAATCTGGGTTAAACAATGCCATCCTTTATAAAAAGGTGAATGAACTATTGGTCAGTCATCAGATCAATCGATTGTTTACCATTGGTAAACAAATTGCGGTATTTCAAGATCAATTTGAGATACCCGTTATTTCTTATCTCACAGTAGCAGATTTTTTATCAAATCAACCTACTTTTCAGGATGAGATGATTTTAGTTAAAGGGGCAAGAAAGTTTGCTTTAGAACGAATTATTCATAGAGTGGAAGCCAAAAAGCATCGAACCCAACTGGAAATCCGACTGGAAGGAATTGTTCAAAACTTAAATCAATACAAGCAACGCCTGTCTGAAAAGACAAAATTAATGGTCATGGTGAAAGCTTTTGGCTATGGAGGAGGGGGTCTCGAAATAGCCAATGTATTACAATATCATCACATTGATTATTTAGGCGTGGCTTATTTAGATGAAGCCATAGCGCTCAGAAAAAATGGAATTGAAACCCCAATTATGGTGATGAATCCAGATTTAGACCAATTGGAGATTTTTTGTGATTATCAGTTGGAGCCTGAAATTTACAATTTAGCCGGCCTTAAGCAGGTAATGACCTTAGCCTCGAAGCCTAAAATTCATTTGAAAATAGATACGGGCATGCATCGCATGGGATTTGATCCTAGTGAGGTGAATGAAATCAAGAGTTTGCTTTCGGAGGGCGCTCTAGAGGTGGCGGGGATTTTTACTCATTTTTCTATGGCTGACTTACCGTCGGAAGATGATTTTACCCACAATCAGGCCTATATTTTTGAGCAAACCTATCTCAAGCTGACCATGGGCTTATCTCATCAGCCACTTAAATACGCTTGCAATTCTTCGGCCATAGTGAGATTTTCTGAATATCAATTTGATATGGTCCGATTGGGTATCGGTCTCTATGGGTTTGATCCCTCAGGGTCCATGACCCTATCTCCAGTAAGTGTCTTGAAGACACGGATTTCTCAAATAAAAACAGTTAAAAAGGGGGAGTATATCGGCTATGGTACAGCTGGACGTGCCGATCGCGATACTACGATAGCCATCGTTCCCATTGGCTATGCCGATGGCTATGCAAGAGTTTTCGGTAAGGGGAGGGGCTATATGGGTCTCCACGACCATCAGGTGCCAACGATCGGTAACATCTGTATGGACATGACCATACTCGATGTCACAGGTATCAGCTGCTTTGAAGGGAATACTGTGGTCGTTTTTGGGGAAAATCCGACGATTGAAGATTTGGCCGAATGGGCACAAACCATTCCCTACGAGATTCTGACTAGCGTAAGTCAACGGGTAAGCAGAATTTTTATTGGATGAGTAATTATTTGACCGTTAATAAAGTAGTGATAAAATAAGATGCTTTTTTTGACTAGATTATCCTAATATTCTCAGCACTTATGGTCAAAACATCTATCAATTATTACATAATTTTCTCTATTTTGTTCTTTTCATGTCAAAATAAAAAGAGCCCTAGGATAGAAGCAGAAAACCCTCAATTTGCCCAATCTAAACAAGGCATGGTAGTGGCCGCACAACCACTGGCAACAGCAGTAGGCAATAAAATATTGGCATTGGGAGGGAATGCTGCGGATGCTGCGGTGGCCACAGGTTTCGCTTTGGCAGTGGTTGAGCCTACTATGAATGGCATTGGAGGGAGAAGTCAAATATTGGTTCGAAAAACGGATGGCTCTTTTCAATCTTATAATGCCATGACCGAAATACCTGCTAGTTATAGGATACCTGATTCAGTAGTGTCTCATGGTCATGGTACAATTGCTATTCCAGGAGTGATCGCGGGTTTGGTGAAATTGCATGAGGCTCACGGATCATTGCCTTTGGAAACACTCATGCAGGGGGCCATTGAATTAGCCATCAAAGGATTTGAAATTTTGCCAGGAGAGGCGGCGCGACATAAAATGGCCTATGAAAATATACGTGGAAATGTCGGTTTAAGTGCACAAATGCTCAAGGGGGATTCAGTGCTATACCAAGCAGGGGAGCGATTGATTCAGGCTGATTTGTCACAGACTCTGACACGGATTGCCCAAAGTGGAGGCAGAGATTTTTATGAAGGGGAGACGGCTCTTCGCATAGCTGAAGACATGGCAGCTAATGGTGGCTTTGTTACGTTGGAAGATTTGGCAAAATATAAGGTGTTGGAAGGACGTATGGTGACTACCCAATACCGTGGGTATGACATTCACTCCATTGCGGCCCCAGCAGGAGGCGGCTTGGTGATCAAGGCATTGAATCTTTTGGAACCCTTTGAGTTATCCCTTATGAATCCAGCTGAATGGGCCTTAATCATCAATCAAGCCTTGGCCCTTGCTGCGAACAGCAGATATGAAGACTACTATGAACTAGATTTACAGTCCGTGCAAGACAAAAAATGGGCGAAAAAGGCCTCTGAAGACTTCATCGTTTCTAAACGGACCACTGCCCAGGCAGCCGTTTGCCATCAAGAGGCACAAAATCTACTCGTAACCAATGTCGACTGGTCAGGAGATACGTGGGGAGAAGACAGTCATCATACCACGCATTTTACTACAGCGGATTGTCAGGGCATGGTGGTTTCAATTACCCAAACCATAGGCCCTCTTTTTGGTTCTAAAGTGATTACGCCTGGATTAGGGTTTGTTTATGCATCCACGATGGGATCATATTTATCCGGAACGGATCAAGCGCCTGGTTCACGGCCAAGAACGACCATTGCACCGACCATTGTCACTAAAGATGGGAAAACAGTCATGGTGCTGGGTGCGGCTGGAGGATTAAGAATTTTGTCAGGAATTGTACAAACGATTTCTCGATTTATTGATCAAGGAAAGTCTTTACAAGCCGCAGTGTTGGGACCACGAGTACATCCCATGTCTGCCTTTGATTCATTATCAGGCAATTATGTGGGCAGAGGGCTTCAAATCAATGCCGAATTTACACCCAATAATGGTTGGGCAGCAGCAGATTCTTTGCTCTGGTTGGATGCTGGTTTTGAGGTTACGCCACTCGAGCGCTATGGCGCTTTTGCCCGAGTTCATGCTTTGCGCTATGACGAGATGACTCAACTTTGGACGGGGGTCGCAGATGCGGACTGGGAAGGCACAGCAAAAGGTCCTGTCGAAAGTATGTGTACGACTCATTAGAAATTATAAATGAACAAATAACCCATGAAAGAACCAGAAGCCGTTACTTTGATTGAAAAAGCAAATGCTTGGTTAAAGGCATCTATAAGTATCCGATTGCTGACCATTGGGTTGCTTATTTTGTTGTTGCTAATTCCTGTTTCAATGGTGCAAGATTTAATCAAAGAGCGCCATGAACGTCAAGAGGAAGCCATAAAAGAGGTCAGCGACAAGTGGGGGAGTGCTCAAACCCTTCTTGGATTAGTACTGACAGTGCCTTACACCACTTCTTCCAAAGTCTACAACAACGATGGCAAAATGATCAAAAGGATTGAATCCAGAGCGTATGCCCATTTTTTACCTGATCAACTAAACATTGAGGGTGAAATATTGCCTGAAATGAGGTATCGAGGGATTTACGAGGTGACCGTTTATCGTTCCAAAATGAAAATTTCAGGGATATTTTCACCTCCAAAATTTGAGGATTGGAAAATACCAGTAGCGGATATCTTCTGGGAGGAGGCCTATGTTGCTTTGGGATTATCTGATTTGAGGGGCATACAAGAGGAAGTAACCCTACATTGGGGAAATGATACTTATGGTTTTAAGCCAGGGATTGAATCAGATGAGGTGATTCAAAAGGGGATCAGTACTCGAATTCTTATACCCCCTAGTTCAAATAAACCTTGGGACTTTTCACTTGACCTCAGCATTAATGGCAGCACAAGCTTGAGTATGGTACCCTTAGGAAAATCAACCCTTGTCGAATTAAATTCATCATGGCCAAGTCCAAGTTTTGATGGTACGTTCTTGCCAGATGAGCGAACGATTGATCAGGAGGGTTTTCATGCATCATGGGAGGTTTTAAACTTAAATCGATCATATCCACAAAGTTTTAGAGGAACGGTTCAAGGCATTTATGAATCTGCTTTTGGTATCAACTTATGGGTGCCCGCCAATGACTACCAGCAGACCATGCGGGCGGCAAAATATGCCTCTTTGTTTATAGCCCTCACTTTTTTACTATTCTTTTTTGTTCAATTGCTCAATGGATTACGCATCCATCCTGTGCAATATGTGATCGTAGGCTTGGCAATCTGTATTTTTTACACCCTTTTGATTGCCTTGAGTGAGCACCTCTCATTTGGCCTCAGTTATTTGGTTAGCAGTGTAACCATCATTTTGATGATTACGTTATTTGCCCATAGTTTTTCAAAAAAAAGGAAATTGACTCAAATCATTGGTGGGATTTTAATCTTACTTTACGCGTTTATTTATTTAACTATTCAAATTGAGGATTATGCACTCCTTGTGGGAAGTTCAGGATTGTTATTCGTTTTGGCCATAACCATGTACCTCTCTCGAAAAATTGACTGGTATGCCTATACTACTAAATCCCCACGCAAAGAGTAGTATCTGAATAGCAGTGTTTATAAATTCATGCTGTAGGTGCGAGGTCCGTCATAACTCCCTTAGTCACAGAAAAATTAAATCAATATTTATTTTCAATGACTATTATTCGACGAGCGCTTCTTTTGTAACCACAATTTAATCTGTCTTTTGAACGATGAAAAGAATACTTCATCCTTTGCCTAAAAGCGTCACACTAAAAATCTCATACTTGGAAAATCAATAGTTTGCAACAAAAGATAATCGCCAATGACTGAGGATCAAAGGTCTAATCTTGAATGACTCGAACGGTACAATGGTAAGTATTATTTACAAAATCAAATACCCCGGTTGTAAGTAATTGATTACCGTCTGTTCCGTTCTCAAAATGTTTTACCTCAAATACCTTTCCATTTCTTTTCCAAACGCCTCTTACGGTAGTTTCTAAAAAAAATTCACCATCTTGAGCCCATCCCAAAGCAGTGTATTCGCCGCTGTCTGTAGTTTTATAGAGGTTGGTAAATGTCCAAGTCATTTTTATGGCCCATTTCCCATCCAGGGTTCCGCCTGAGACGTTGACTATATCCTCTGCGAGACCTAAGGTCACATTGTCTATTTTAAAATGGACCGGAAATTCGCTGCTGTATTTAAATTGTCCAAAGCCAAAAAAGGGAATAATAAATAGAACATATAATAGATTTTTCATTTGAAAAGTTTTAGATCAATAATAGATTTCAGTACCAAAATAATCAATACTACATGCATTAAAAAATGAGTTCATGTGAATATCAAATTCAGGAGGGTCAAAAGCGCAGTCATCACCAATCTCTTTAAGGCATCATTTTATATTTACTCCTGATCTCATGCCATACTTAAGTAATGCGCTCACTGCAGAAAATTTAGTGAGGGTTGGAGTCATTTGCCTTTATGGGAAAAAGAGATAAAATCAAGAAGAGTTAAAAAAAGGACTACGGATTGATTTTTTATAATTTAGTCCATGATAATAGCCAATTTATGGCACTAGAATCACTGTAAATAGCGTCCCAGCCCCAATGACCGACGTTTTGTTCTGTACGGAATTTGATGTTTGCACCATAAGAATGCAGCGTGTCAGCCATTTTTTTCGCTAAGTCATAGGAGGAAATCTGATCGATGTCCCCATGACTCATCCATATAGGAATATCTTTAATTTTTTCAGCCAGTGGAAGGTAATTAAAGGGGCCATGATGAGGGGATAAAGGCATCAGGGCAGCAAAGATATTGGGCTCTTGGGCAGCAACTATAAATGTCCCTCGGCCTCCCATACTTAGGCCGGTAAGATAGATTCTGCTCACATCAATATTTACGTTATCTTTTATATTTTCAATTATATCAAGGATCTTCTTGGGATCCCAATCAATTTCCAATCGAATAGGGGCGACAAATACATAAGGATCCTCTTCTGACTTGTAAAAGATTTTTCTAGTATGGTCTCGCGATATAAAATATTCAGGTTTTGCAGTAACGCTCCCGTGAAGATAAATAATGAGAGGGTATTTTTTGGAGGGAGAGTATTTTTTCGGTAACTCAACAACAAAGGAATACCCACATCTCCATCTCAAATGGTCATCAATAAATGCTTCAAAATTATGGGTAGGTTGTTCATAATAATCTCCCCAAAAGGGCTTTTTACTCCAAGGATCCAATCCAGGTTTCATCCACCAAGATTTAATCCTTCCTTGTCGCCACCACTGATTAAAACCTTCGGGTGTGTCTTCCTCTAGGTAATATAACTTTTGAGTGGCAACCGTGCTGGGATATTCAAGAGCGGTAAGTGAATTGATTTTAAGCAGGTCGCCCCCATTGAAATGAGGCCAGCTGATAAGCCCATCACTTGTGTAGATTTCCGAAGCCTCTTTGAGGCATGGAGGAGAGTTGCTTTGACCCCTTTTTATATCATATTGGCTAAATGTTTTAAAAGGATAACTTAGGAAGACTGCTAAAAAGAGACACTGACTGATGAAATTCATTTGTTTCTAAAAATAGTTTATTCCCAATATTTATAAAAGTTAATGTAATTTTTGTAAAGTAAATTTACAATGATATTTCTTTTTCAGCCTGTCTATAAATATTCAAGTTTTTTGTGGGAGTATCGTTTTTTTTGTAGTTTACCCCTAAATACAATTTGCAGCTATGCGTGATTTAAAATATTTATTTGCCTATAGTATCCCGCTGAGTGCTTTTTTTTCAATTTATTTTCAGGGCATGTGGGCGTACAGCTCGGTTTTTTATGCTTTTGTGATCATTCCATTTTTGGAATTTTGGTTGAAGCAGTCCAATAACGTTTATTCTGATCAAGAAAAGGAAGCCAGAATCAAAAAGAAACTTTTTAATTTGATGCTTTATATCAATGTCCCTATTGTTTTTGGCTTGCTCGGATATGGTCTGATAACCTTGCATCAAGATGCTTTGTGGACGTATGAACGGATAGGAATATTGTCTTCTTTGGGGATTTTGTTAGCCACTAATGGAATCAACGTTGCTCACGAACTGGGCCATCGATCATCAAGATTTGAACGCACCTTATCCAAACTGCTTTACATGCCTTGCTTGTACATGCATTTTTTTCTTGAACACAACTATGGCCATCATAAACATATGGCCACACCCGATGATCCGGCTACGGCAAAATACAATCAACCGCTCTATTCTTTTTGGATCAGTTCGGTGATCAACCAATATAAAAATGCGTGGAACATTCAATTCGGTTTTCTGGCCAAAAAACAAAAGTCATTCTTTTCTTTTGACAATGAAATGCTCTTTTATTTACTGTTTCAGGGGCTCTATTTAGGTTTAATTTTTGCCTATTTGGGTACCGATGGCTTACTTATGGGTCTGATCGTGGGGATCAGTTCTTTTTTGTTTTTAGAAACGATCAACTACATCGAGCATTATGGCTTGCGACGGATACTGTTGCCCTCTGGAAAATATGAGCGGATCACGGCCCTTCACTCCTGGAATTCAAATCACATCATGGGGCGTATTGTTTTATATGAACTGACCCGACACAGTGATCACCATTTCAAGTCAAATAAGAAGTATCAAGTATTAGAACATAAAGAAGAAAGTCCACAGCTCCCTTTTGGTTACCCTGCGGCCATGATTTTAGCATTGGTTCCTCCGATGTGGTTTCGAGTGATGAATAGTAGGATCCCTACCCAAATGTTGCCTGATGGCAGTGTTTAATAAGTACAATTAAGTGTCTTCATAAAAAAAGCTAAGAGAAATTATTTAGAGAAATCTTGTAACAGTTAGCTTTCAAAGCAAATTAAAGAACTCTTTTTCATATATTTGATTTTTAAATCTAAAAACAACCAATTATGAAAAAACTACTTATTTTATTTACTATTCTGTTCCAGGTCAATGTCGTCTTCGGTCAAAACATGGCCCTTGACTTTTCTTTTATAGACGCTAAAAATCCAGGAGTTTACGACGACCATCTAAATACATATTTCAAAGTATATAATCAAAAGCTGATTGATGATGGACAAATAATGGGCTGGCATGTTTGGAAGGTCATCAATGGCCCTCAAGAGCCATTTACCCATGTGGTCGTTGCTATTTATGATTTAGATAAAATGGATGATGATTATACTTCAGATACTTGGGCAGAGCGGATGCCGAATATCACGCAAAGTCACAGAGAAATGATCGGACAAAGTATTGGAGAGAACCGAAAAATTGTCGGAACGACTACCGTCGTCAATGTCGCCGAGGTTTTACAAAAAGGGGTCACTGAATATCCTGATGTTGTGGTGATGAATTTAATGAAAGCCAAGCAAGGGAAATATAAATCCTATGAAGACTTAGAAAAATCGTTGACACCTTCAATCCCTGACAATGCTGCCCGAAAAGGATGGAGTTTGGCCAAAAGAATTGACCGAATAGGGACAGAAATGTCTTGGACTCATTTTACCGTAGATTGGTATGATACCTATTCTGATTATCTCAAAGAAGCTTCACAACCTTCAAAAGATGCCGATAAAGCCTATGAAAAAATGATGAAATTGAGAGATTTAACGGATCGGGTCGTTTTAGAAAAATTCATCTTTTTAAACAAATAAACTTAAGCTACTCTAGATCCCTCATCAAGCTTAAAATTAATTACTTGGATGGAGTCTTAAATCCTCAATGGGCATAAGACAAGCGGGATGTATCCTCAAAGGAGGAAGGAGTAGCTCTTTTTTAATCAAATCACTTAATTAAAACCAAATGAAAAATCTATTTTATCTATTTTTTACTAGTTTGATTGCCCTTTCTTGCAATCAAAAATCACCAGAAGCGCAAACGTCTGAGGCAGAAACACCTAGTCTTTATATAGAATGGTATGGAGATAACGAGGTCGCCAATGAAATGGTAACTCGTGGAATAGAACATGTTATGAATGTTGAGTTTGATAAGGCATTTGTGCTTTTTGAAGCTGCCATGCAGCTTGACAGCACCTTGTTTGGACCACATGTAATGTTGGCCCAATTTTCTAATGCAAATTCTGAAAATCAAGAATTTCACTATGCAAGAGCCAAAGTCTTGGCAGCTGACAAAAACGTCAACTCAAAATTATTTGTTTCCCTTTTGGATGAAAAAAATGAGAAAGGAAAGCGGCAAGTTTGGGGTGCTGACAATCATCTAATTTGGAAAAAAATGTACGAAAATGAGCCTAGAGGGAGATTCATGAGGTTCTGGTACACTTTTGGGATGGCAGCGGAAGAAGGAGCAGAGGATGCGTTACTCAAAATGTTGGGAGATTTCAAAAGTGAAGGGAGTAATTACGGCCCAGTGTTGAATAATCTAGGATATTTCTACATGAAAAATGGAAACATGGACAAAGCCAAGGAATATTTTGAAAGGTATTGCCAGATTCGGCCCAATGGGTATAATTCTCATGACTCTATGGGAGAGTATTATTTTAATAATAAAGATTATGAAAATTCACTATTACATTATCAAATGGCTTTGGACAACTATCCAGCAGCCAGCAATGCCAAAACAATGATTGCCGAGATTAAGACTTTAATGAAATAAATCATAGTGAGGCCATTTGTTAATTCAAGAAATGCATTGGAAAATAAAAGAAAGCCCTTCAAAAGAAGGGCTTTCTTTTGATCTGCAATATTAATAGAACACTATTCATCAGCTAAGTACAAAGTGTTGAATTATCAAATATTACTTTGAAAAATAAAATAAAATTGGTAATAGAAATCAGAAACTTAATAAGTTTGGTAATAAATCAGAAATACAATGGCAGAAGAAAAAGAGCATTTCCAGTTGGATAAAAGGTGGTTAGGGAAAGGTCAGATCATCAGTTGCATCATCAATCAGGAGGGACAAATGATTGCGTTGGCCTATGATCATGATAAAGTGGTAGAGTACAACAGTCGCTGGCTTGAAAATGAAGAATCCTCATGGACTGAGGAAGGACTTTTTAGTGTGCCCTCAGAAAGTCCATTACCTCCATGGGTTATCTTGGAGACCAAACAGACAGATCATTTCATCATCAATGAAGCTTGGTTGGGACGCAGATTGCTACTTACCTACCAGACCAAAGACGGGAAGGTACAATCTTATAACCACGATAAATACTATCTCAATCATAAAGAATTAATCACCAACCATAAAGATTGGGATGCGACCAGGACATTTAGTGATCCCAATAAGGGGCCAATACCTAAGCTGAAAAAATGAGATAAATAATCAAATTATTTCAGTGACCTCTGTTTCTTTTTTTAGCAAACAAAAGGCAATTTTTTTCAAGATCTTTTAATTTAATTACTTTCAAAGTGTACAAAAAGGAGGAATTATTCAGGATTGAGAAGACAAATAAAGAAGGTCCTCTCAATGAATCACTGAAGGGGCAGCGATTTTTCACTAACCCTTACAGTTTTCATTTGTATTGAACGGTTTTTACAATATGCATGAAACGTAATGCTTGATTTATTAAGAGTAATAATATAGCCCCATGAAGGATTACAAATGTGCCAAACCAGACGAGTGAGAATTCTAGATTACTTGCCGAATCTTCCCCAAAGACATTAATTTATAGACTTAATGCAGTCATTTCCTTTGGTAGGTAAATCGATAAAAAATATAATTTTATCTTTTTCATATTACTGTTGTTTATTCTTAATTTCAAGAGAATATTTATAGTTTACCGAATGAGGTTTCTTCTTCACTTATTCCTAATTCATTCCAAATAAGCCAATGTGACTATTGCATAAAGAAAACTGTTATGGACCTTTAGATTTATGGTATGAAAGTAGATTTGGTTTAAATAGTTTTTTGGGTTAAAGACTGCAAGTATAATATAAAAGGCTGCAAGTCCCTGAGGTCATCACCCAACCAATTTTTAACTAACTACAAATTTGGGTCATCTGTAGTATCAGGAACGCTAAGGCTGAAAAGAAGATGTATTTTGATAGGAATGTTTATAAAGGGGGGGCATAAGCCTCCTCTTTTTAAATACATCTGACCTATCAAAATAATACATTGTATAAAGTCAAGAAGATCCATTTCTCGGACATCTAAACCCACTTGAGCAGCTATTTCACGATTGTCCTTTTTTATTGAACCATTAGAGGGTAAAGAGTCTAATCAATGTCCAACTACCTATAGTAAAGTAATAAAATATCAATGTCCAATCTTATGCAAGGATCCATATGACCCACTTAAAATAACAACTAGATATCGGTATGATACGCTTTTCGACTTGGATAAGCCAGAAGTTTTTGTGAATCCATCTTGATATAAGCCCATTTTAGGCGAAAAGGGAACATTTACGGGCTTTTCGTCGTTTGGGTCAGCTTCGTGCCGCAGAGGACGGTTGCTCGCCTAAGGGAGATATTATTTTCCATAAAAAAAATAATGATTATTATTGCTTTATATGAAATCTATAATAATAATTTCTTTTTTGTTGATAGGATTTTTTGCGCGCTCCCAATCGCCTCAAGCCAAACGTTTATTCAATTTTGATTTTGAAAAGGAGCTCATCACCATAGATACCATAATAAAATTTGAGGGATTATCGAAAAAGCAAATTATTGATTTGAGCTCTGATGGACTCATCGATGTACTAAAAAATCCATCTTGTGCACGTGAAATGGAACATAGTGATAGACTTGTAAGGGAGTCTAGTTTTGAACTTTATGCGTCTTTCAGCATGGATAGGTGGATAGATTTTAGGATAACTATTTTAGCTAAAGATGATAGCGCAAGAATGATTATTGAAAACATTGAAAGTTATCGGCTTCAGAAAAAAAGGAAGGGAGCTTATGGAAGGCAATCCAGAACCATAACCTCTGCGATTGAGTTGTATTATTGTCGAGAAAAACATTTAACTAGTAAACGCATGGCCCAGCTACAAAGCAGGGTTGAGTCTAATTTTATCGACATAATTGATGCTTGGAAAAAAAGCATTAATGAGCCACGGATCCTTTATGATAATTGGTGAGGTACCATTAGATGTCAGGGTAAATAACGGTGAGTAAACCAATTGGAACTGTCTATAAAGGGTAATCGCTTCTAAATATCAGACTAAAAAGCGCAATCAAAAATAAATGATAGCACTGCGTGCAACGAGGGCTCGGATGATTCCGCTTTTTAGAAATATTTCATGATCGCTTGGCTACCTCATCCCAACCATATGATTTAATCGAAGACTTAACGCTCTCTAACCGTGAGATTGCCCAAACGTATGCCTAATTTTAATCATGCGAAAGGATTAAATCCTTAGTTCGCTAAAAATATAATTTCCATTTCAGCCATTTCATACATTTTCCTAGATGCCATGTCTATTTCTTGAACTTTTTGTTCAATGAATGTAGGTTCTTCAAAAGTATATTCCATGCCTATTGGATTATGAAAAACAAAATGAGTTAAGTTTTTATAGGCATTATCGCTAGATGATTTGACCCGAGCGAGCCCCCACATTCTCAAACCTCCTTGATCTATGATCTTACTCCAATTGGGCATAAAGTATCCAAGTTCAAATTGCTCATAATCAATATTTAATGCCTCCATGGGCGCCATGTTGATGGTATCACCAACTTGAGGTCAGTAGTTGGGTGTTTGATAGATATTTTCGATGACATACTTCTTGCCGATTCTTTGGGATTGGTGCTCATCATTTTGTCAATATTCTTTTTTGACATTTTATTTTTGCAATGGGAGTAAGCATAATTGGAGTAAGCATAATTGGAGTAGGCCTTCTTGCTGTCTGCTTCCATCTGGGCTTCATCTTGGTAGATATTAAATACCAAATAATCAACTACTTTTTTCTGTGGATCAATTTCTTGCAAATTCCCACCGGACTTTCTTTTCATTACCATCCAGGTCTGAAGGTTAATCTCCTTGATAGCCATTGATTTAAGGGGAGATACAAAGTCTTCGAGGGCTTCATATTCATCGGTCATGCCATCTTTGATGACATAAGCTTCTATAGTAGCGATTTGCGCATTCAGCAACAAAATACAAAATAAAGTAGATACGATTAAGGCGGTTTTTTCATTTTTTTTAATTGCGCTTTCTGTATTCAGTTATACGCAAACAAACTCTAATTGGGAATATTATAGGACCAACGGATGTGAATGAGCCAAGGCTAAAGGCCGTATCCTGAGTGGTTACTGATTTTACTTACTTTTTATTTCTTTATTTGAGCGTCTCGGGTTCACTTGATCATAAATGGGGTTCCCAATCAGGGGCATACTCCCTTTTCCAGGCGTTCATGGCTTTTTTATGATTCAACACCTTACCCGTATTTTGGTCAATCCTTAGGGTCTCACCAGCGTCTTGTGCCATGTTACCTAAATGACATAAGAGGGTAGAAATACTGGCATCCTTGATTTCAGCATGCAGCGATTTGTCATATCTTATGGCATCAAAAAAATTATTTATATGGTTTACATCTAGCTGGCCTTGACCGGTAGCATCAATGGTTGCACTGATCGAATTTTCAAATTTAGATTTGATCAGATTTCCTTGCAGATCAAACAATTTATAAAAATTACGATCCAATTGTACGGTTCCCTTGCTGCCATAGATGGTGACGCCTCGACCCGGTTGAGTGGGTTGGATCAATCCTCGACTGTGCCCCGTCCAAGTAATGAATTTATCGTCGGGATATTGAAAGGTCACTTGTTGATTATCTACAAACTCCCAATCATCTTGAAATGTATATTTCCCTCCATATGAAGTAACACTTTCGGGTAAATCAACGCCCAACGCCCAGCGACAAATATCAATTTCATGGGTGCCATTATTATGTATTTCTCCCGTACCCCAATTCCTAAACCAATGCCAATTGTAGGGATGAATATTGTCCCGATAGGCTTCGCGTGGCGCAGGACCCTGCCACAACTCCCAATCCAAAGTTTTTGGTACTGGAATGGTTTTACCCTCCCCTATCGAACCGCGATTATTGGAATAATAGGCTTCTCCTTTATAAACTTCTCCTATCTCGCCATCAATAATGTCTTTGATGGCCATTATTGAAGTTTGGGCAGAGCGTTGTTGATTGCCCATTTGTACCTTCTTCCCATATTTTTTTTGTGCAGCAACCAATAATTCATTTTCATATGGATTGTGACTGCAAGGCTTTTCTAAGTATACATGCTTACCCGCTTGCATTGCTAAAATAGCCATGGGAGCATGCCAATGTTCGGGCGTGGCTATAAATACGGCGTCTACCTCTTGATCCTCAAGGATCTTGCGAAAATCTTTTTCAACTTTAGGTACATGGGCTATGTTTTGTTGACACCAAATATTGTGCGCTTCCAAAATAATATCGTCCACATCACAACTGTATAAAAGGGTTGTGTTTTTGAGCGCATTAATAGCAGATACATGGGCTTTAGCACGGCTTCTAACACCAATTACAGCACAATTAATATGATCATTTGCACCTAGAATTTGTCCGTGAATTAAACGAGGCAATGTTATGGCAGCCATGCCCAGCCCTAACTGGCCTGTTGTTTTTATAAAACTTCTTCTGGTGGTCATTTGAGAGGGGATTTAATTTTAATATTTCTGAAACTTACACGATCGCCATGATCTTGTAATAAAATATGACCTCGTTCCAACTCGCCAAAGTTGGGCCATTTGGCATATTTGCTGGCCATCACAAGTTTTCTGTGGCCCCTACTTTTACGATCATAGGTGAGTACTTTAGCTCCATTGAGGTAATGTACCACCTGATTATTCTTCGAGATAATGTGAGCAGTGTTCCATTCACCAATAGGCTTGGTAGGTTTGTTAGGATCTGCTTGAACTAGATCGTAAAGCGAAGCCAGTGTCCGGCTGCCTTCATGATTTCCTTCCTTTGCATCAGGATGTCTTTCATCATCTAGAATTTGATATTCTAAACCAATGGCCGAACCTGAACCTTTATTTATTGTAGTATCCACATAATATTTGATGCCACTATTAGCCCCTCGAGTCAACTTAAAATCAAGCATCAACTCAAAATCTGCATACTGCTGAAGGGTCACAATATCACCTCCTTCTTCAGATTCTTTGCCTCCCGTTGATAATACAGTCAGTTCACCATCTTCTATGGTCCAGCCCTTATTGGGAAATCCTTTTAATTTGGCTCCCACCCAACCTTCAGTCGTCAGGCCATCCCAAAGCAGAGTCCAACCCTCTTCAAGCTCATTGGAAGTCAAACGATTCTTTTTGGTTAAGGTAGGAAGCGGACTCTTTTGGGCATATTTTTGTAAATCCTGGGTCAGTATACGAAGGTTCTTCCAAGCGATCTCAGTGCCCTCTTTTTGATCTCCAGAGATGGAATGAACTTGTAAAGCTATAAACCCTCTAGAAGTTTGGTCATCAATCAAATGTGCCGCCGGAATTTCATTAATCCAAGTCTTTAATGTATCTCCCAGGGCTTCGATCCGGTAATGATTCCAATCATTTTGTTTAAAGGCTTTTTTGGCAATCACATTCTCATCAGTTAATGGATGCAACCACCCGCGTCGTGCTTCATCATAGATGCCAGCACTCCAAGAACGTTCGGATGGATCTATCTCAATTTGATAGCCATGCACCCGGCCATTGAGGTAATGGACATCACTATTACTTCTGATTTGAATCCCAGAATTCATGCTGGAGTCTATCTTAAATTCAAGTTCTAAGATGAAATCATCAAACATTTTTTTAGTGGTAAGAAAAGAATTTGGGCTGTGGTTGACAGTGATGCCCACAATCGCACCCTCGCGTACTTCATAAAGCGCCTCGCCCCCTTTTTGCGTCCAACCATTCAAAGTTTTGGAATCAAATAAAGATATCCAAGGCACTTCGGGTTGCTTTTGACAGGCTAGGATAATCATACCTATTGTAATTAATAAAACGGAGGATTTTATAAATTTAAAAATCATCATTGATTTTTTTGGTTTAAAGCTTTACTAATTTATTCAAAAAAACGAAGGAGAAACAAATAATATAGACAACAAATGCCCAAAATTGTATGATCGAAGGGGAATATGGCTAAAGAAGTCCCGTTAAGACTATTAGTATTTTATCATATTTATCATAAAATGACTTTAATTTACCTTTAAAGGAATATTTAAAAAAACCTTTGTTTGTATTTTACCCCATTTATCACTATTTTACGACAGCTATAACGACAGCTATTTTAAAGCACATGACACTTAACTTTTTTATTCAAAAACATCAAAATAGACTCAATAATGTACTATATCTTCGATATGACCATAATGGACTTAAAGTTTTATTCTCGACTAAAACGACAGTTGAGTCAAATCAACTGAACTGGATAACGAATCAAGGTCGAAAAAAGATCAACAACACCAAACCATTAAATAAAAAGTATATAGGTCACCATTCAGTAAATAAAGATTTAAACGAGCAGTATAGCCATATCTTAGAGATCATATACGATGCGAAAAAATTAGGTGACCTTCATCCAAATACTGTCAAAAGGATTTATGAACGCATCCATAGCCAATCGGAAGTTCAAACTATTATCGAAGGTATTGATGTAATGATTTCAAAATATAGAAATGAACTGAGCGAGTCAACCATAAAAAATTATGATAATAACCTAAGGTATAACATTACTACTTACAATACACTCAGAAAGAAAGACCATAAGCTTTTGGATCTAAATAAAAAATTTGAGCTTGACTTCAAAAAATTTTTAACCGATCAAGGTAAAGCAACAAGCACCATTGGTAATCAAATTAGATATCTTAAAAGTCTTTGCGCTAAACTTAAAGAACTAGATATCGAAGTCAACGAAGCCGTATTCTCCTTTGCAAGGTCTAATTCTAATAAGTCCATATTTTATATTTCTGAAGCGGAGCTCAAGCGACTACGGAAATCAAATCCAAAATCCAAAAAACTACAGGAGCAAAAAGATATATTTATCTTTCAATGTTATACAGGTTTTAGAATCAGCGATCTAAATAGATTTACCATACACATGGTAAGTGAAGATCGAAGATTTATCAAAACTAGAGCCTATAAAACAGATGAAAAAATTAATATTCCCATTCTTCCTGAGGCATTTAATATACTGGAAAAATATAATTTTAAGCTTCCATTTATCGCTGAGCAGAAGTACAATAAAGCCATCAAAACATTTCTAAAAGAACTCAAGTTTGATCGGATCATTAAAAGCGAAAACGCTGCTCTCTTACATGAGGTATGTACCTCCCATACCGCTAGGAAAACTTTTCATTCCTATGCTATCAATACATTAAATCTAAGTGCCACCGAAGTATCCAAGATCACAGGTACTTCTCCTGAGACAATCATCAAGCATTATGCAGGAGCAGATATTGAGGAGATTGCGAATAAGATGAGGAGGTAAATCATGCATCAAGCCGAGCGGTCAATCGTCAGGTAAACCCATGGTCTTAACGCTACAGATTTTTGCTTTTTTAATGCAGTGGATTACTTCCGTGAAATGAAACTTTCGGCTACGTTATCATAATATTCTTGTTTTAAAACTTCAGTCCAAGTTGTCGGTTGTCCACCACCATATAAAGCCAAATAGGTGACATCACTAACTTTGGTTGCGGAATGCCAATGTTCGATATCTTTCTCACATTTAATTACATCCCCTTTTTGTAAAATTACAGGCTCATTTCCTCTCTCCTGATAATATGCTTCTCCCTCTAAAATTATTAAGACCTGTGCGGAACTATGTTTATGCCAGTCTAATGTCGAATTCGCTTTAAAGGTTGCTTTTGTGATGTTATATCCTAATTCTTTATCATCGTGAATAATGGCATTCAACCAAGCTTCTCCTATGTAGTGGGTATTTGGAGCTCTTGTTCCTTCTGTCGAATATGAGGAAACTTGATATTCTGAATTTTGAGCAAATACACATACTGCGATCAGAATAAACAGAAAGAAAATTGAATATTTCATTTTATTTATTTTAAAGTAAAGAGTAATATTATAAAGAATAACCCCACTATTGCTGATCTTGACTTTTTGAAATAGGATTGAATTAATCATCATTCTCAGCAAAGAGCTTCAGAGTATCCGCTAGGTTATTGTCATAATCCAATTTTGATATCCATAAAAGTTCTCTTTCCAGAACCTTGAGGTTAATCATCCTAATAGATAATCAAGCCAAATGTATAACCCGCTACCTATAATGGATAGGTAATTTATACAAAATTAAAATAGGCTTTTAATCCATACCCAAATACTTAACAAATCAATCCTTCCCCTACCTCCTCCATATCTTTGCAAGAAAGAAATTACATGAGATTAGACACCATTAAATGGAACGACCACACCTTCAAGCAGCTATCCAAAGAAGCCAAGTTGATCTACTGACTCCTAGAAGCACATTGCAGTACTGCAAGTTTTACTACTAGCGGTTGAAAAAATATTAACGTACATTATCGGTAGTAAATAATTTACTTATTTTAGCCTTATGGCAAACTACGATCATTGGCTGTGGGATGAGAATACTTTGAGAGAAGACACAGTTAATAATATCCTTACTGAAGGCTGGAATTACGTAGCTCTTGAGGAGCGGGAATTGGACGAGGATTTGTAAATAAATTAACCAAAGAATGAAAAAACTAGTCTTCTTACTGATTCCAATTATTTCTTTCGCACAGGTAGATTCTTTAAAAAATACTTCAGAATTAGATTACTTATATCCTAAAAAAGATTTGGTGTTTCAGTATCAAGATGATTGGGGAAAAGGTAATTACAGGAAACTCATTGAAGAATTTAAAAAGCAGCCTTTGAATTTTGGAGATATTGTTTTTTTAGGTAACAGCATCACTGCAGGGGGAAAAGATTGGAGTGAAAGATTAAATGAGCCAAATATTAAAAATAGGGGAATTGGAGGAGACGTTACTGAAGGTGTTTTAGCTAGATTAGATGAACTTATTTATTTCAAACCACGCACTGTTTTTTTATTGATTGGAATTAATGACTTATGGAATTTGACACCAGATAATCCCTCGCCCGAATATGTTGGGGAGAATATATTAAAAATTGCCCAAAAGATCAAAGCAGGCTCCCCAGAGACGAAAATTTATATTCAAACAATTTTACCAAATAAAAGAGTAGTTCTGAGAGAAAAAATCAAGGCCGTTAATCAGATCATAAAAGTAAATCAAGATGAAAATCTCTACAGCCTCATTGATCTTTATTCAGTTTTTGTAAATGATGATGGGCTACTTAAAAATGAGCTGTCAATTGATGAAACTCATCTAAATGAGCAAGGTTATGATGCTTGGGTAAAATTCATTGAGCCCATATTCATTACCCAAAAGATAGATTTTAAATAAGAGTAATCAGATCCTATAGTAGCTCTTAAATAGCTCCAACCTTTAAACCCCATGCTCTTCTGATAACTTGACCGAATACAAGATCTTGTAATAATTTTACGTTAAAGAGTAATAAAAGTTGTCTATTTAAACCCTCAGGATTAATTATCATATTAAACCACAACAGTAAAAGGGAAACTCACCATATACCATGGGATAGTTAATAAATACAAAATCAAAACAGGGTTTACTCCTTGATCAACCTAGTCGAGAAACGATCATCACTCCTATTCTCTAGCTTAATAATATACACTCCTTCACTGAACGAACTGACATCAATACGATCATCGGTAGACCTCATGATTCTTTTACCCGATAGGTTATATATCGTAGCCTCTTTGAATTGATTCATCTTGATGTTGATGATGCCATCTGAGGGATTGGGGTAGATCATGGCTGAAGCATCTGCTAGAGATAGGATTTCTTCCTCTTCATCGACATCGGTTAAGTTAATGGTAAAAATGGCTAAATCAATCAACGCACCATCAGAAACCTCAATACCCAAACTATAACTCGGAGTCGTCTCAAAGTCCAGAGCTGAGCTCGTTGATACAGTCAATTCACCAATCTCGCTATCTAAACTGAAGGCTTCAGCATCATCACCACTCACAATTGCATAAGTCAAAGTATCTCCATCAGGATCTGAAGCTTCTATGGTCCCAAGCACTATTCCGTTTGGACTGTTTTCTGCTAGGCTATAAGTAGCTGCAGTTATTGAAGGAGCTTGATTTGTAGTGATACTGTCCTCATCCACATCGGTTAAGTTGATAGTGAATGTAGCTGAATCACTTAATGCTCCATCTGATACTCGAACTAGTAAACTAAAGGTTGTAATAGTCTCATAATCTAATACTGCACTTTTTGCTACTGATAATACTCCTGTACCCCTACCTAAACCAAAGGCTTCAGCATCATTACCACTTACAATTGTGTAAGTCAAAGTATCTCCATCAGGGTCTGAAGCTTCTATGGTCCCAAGCACTATTCCGTTTGGACTGTTTTCTGCTAGGCTATAAGTAGCTGCAGTTATTGAAGGAGCTTGATTTGTAGTGATACTGTCCTCATCCACATCGGTTAAGTTGATAGTGAATGTAGCTGAATCACTTAATGCTCCATCTGATACTCGAACTAGTAAACTAAAGGTTGTAATAGTCTCATAATCTAATACTGCACTTTTTGCTACTGATAATACTCCTGTACCCCTACCTAAACCAAAGGCTTCAGCATCATTACCACTTACAATTGTGTAAGTCAAAGTATCTCCATCAGGGTCTGAAGCTTCTATGGTCCCAAGCACTATTCCGTTTGGACTGTTTTCTGCTAGGCTATAAGTAGCTG
>Ga0206127_1001138_pt1 | contig 29622 bp, 19 predicted proteins | sample Helgoland_Spring_6_FD_148646 | JGI IMG/M metagenome (GOLD analysis project Ga0206127, IMG submission 148646) | Pelagic subsurface seawater microbial communities from Kabeltonne, Helgoland, North Sea - Helgoland_Spring_Bloom_20160419_1 | ecosystem: Environmental > Aquatic > Marine > Epipelagic ...
GAGAATCGCGGTCTACGTCCTGACCGTTGGGCTGTTGACCGTTAAATTAATTAACGGAAACTAAGCATGTAGAGCCAAAGGCAGAGTACTGGCGGACGCGGGTTCAACTCCCGCCGCCTCCACCAAAAACAAAAAAGGGTCGCCGCTAGGTGACCCTTTTTTTTAAGCGGCTGTGACAGCTGAACCTGCGCCCGAAGGGAAGGGTGGCCGGAGCGAAGCGGAGGTCTGTCAAGCGCATTGTGAGCTATTGGGAGAGCCTGTCATTTAACATTAAGTTTTTCATTCCTTTTGATCCCACCCGTAGAATTTTGCGGCACTTTCAAAGTAGTTTGTCATGACCTTGACTGATTCCTCATAAACGCCCTTGATAGGTGAGCTATCGTTCTGACCCGCCATTGATGGCACTGGTTTAGGCACCTCCTCACCACTCGATGTGGGCGCTGGTTCCCCCTGGTAAAACTCGCCAAGTGAGCCAAGGTAACCTTCCATAACCTTTATAGACTCTCCATAGATTTCAGAAAACGCAGGCGGGATGCCTTCAATAGATGTCGTAAGCTTGGAGATAGACGCCTCGTAAACCCTGACAGCGTCCTCTCTACTGATGCGCATCTTTTCACCCGTTTCATCGAGTTCCTCTCGCAATGATTTACACAATTCCAAGGTTTCGTCCGGAGAGGACTCAGCGTCGTAGAGCGAACTTAGATCATCGATGTGAATCATAATTTCGCATAGATCCTTGATCTCCCATGCCGTCACACCAACAACGGTTGTGACGCCTAAAAGTGGAATGGCTTCAAGAGGCATCGCCGCGATGTTGCGCTTTGCGCTTGTTGTTGCTTTGCGAATGGCTTTGTCCCTTATTTCGCCAGCGGCTTTTCGCTTTACCAGACGTTCTTCTTGTACTGCTTCTGCTCTCACTCGCTTTTCCAAAGTGGAGCTAGCTGTATCAAGCCCTAGCCTTGCAAGCGCCCCGTTGGCCAGTCCAAATAAAGCAGTATTCATTAGGACAAGTGAAGTAAACAGCACTCCAAAGATGGCTGGCACTGCGGCTGCGAGTAGAATTTTTGATAAGAAGTTAAAAGCTGCAATTAATTTTCGTGAGATGGACTTAAAGATTGCTTTCATTAATAACTCCAAACAAGCACCGATAGACCTGCTTATTAAGCGTCAAAAACTGGTTTAGGTAAAATTGAAGAGCCCGCCTCCCATCCTTGGAGAAAGCTCTCCCATACTTCAAGGGGTTCGTGTGTTAGTCACGCGAGCGCGACATTGGTGATACATCATTGTTGAGATTGAGCCTTCTCCTTCTGCAGCTAGGCAGTGAGATGCTCTGTAAGCCTCCCAAAAGACCTGAGATCGAAAGATTTTTGATTTAGCAGTTTCTGAACCCCTCTGCTCATAGGCCTTCTCGAGATACTGATTGAGAAGTTCATCTGCGACCTCTTCTGCACGACTTGCGCAGTAGTTGTAGTCGAGTGTCGTTTTAGCTTCAGCACGACAAGCCGTTAGATCAAAGCTGACTTCCTCAGTCGCCGCACTGGCGCCGAAGATCAAGCCCCCGCTGAGCAGAAAGGCGAGCATTACTAGAGATTTCGCTTGCGCGAGGACCGATGTATTTCGGTTCATTTAGTTACTCCCATGTTAGTTACAGACGAGCGCACAGATCTCACGCCTGAAATGCGCTTGCAGTGTTTCTTTAATTCTGGGAGCGGGCATAAGCCGCAAAATGATTGGCTTCTTAATAAAGCTCTATCGCAAACGATACTGAAAGTTGGATAGTTTTTTTATTCCCCTTAAGAGGAGGTCGATAAACGGAACCACTAAGGCCACTGTCATCGCTCACCCCCAACAAAAAGAGCAGTGTCAATTGTCACTAATGATGCACTGTCTCGTATCCTGTGGCGCGTTTTGTAAGCCGTGGCATGGCTGGCGTCACGTGCTAATCTGTAAGGCACGCGGAAGCATTCATTAGGAAACTAGGACAATGATGATAGGCGCACTCACAGCCGCAGGAACCGCAGGGTCGTTGGCGTACCACGCACTTAGTGGTATGGCGAGCGCTGTTAAGCAGGCTAACGAAATGGCTGACGAGCTGATTGATGAACTTAAGGCAAGTGAGAACTTGACTGTAAATCGTATAGGTCGAGTCTTGGAAGGAACCAAATTTGGCTTCCTTATGGGTTACGTGTCCCCCTCGATTGTCACCGCTGTTGGTGTCTGCTTGACCACGGGTGACCTCGCTTTGGCTATAGGGGGTAGCGTTGCGGTCTTGGGCAATCCAATCGCGGGGACTTGTGCTGCGGTTGGCGCTGTCTACTTCGGCTGGCAAGCGCTCTCAGAGAGCGAGCGCGAGGGCGTTCTGAAGCAAGTTGGCGAATTCCTGCACGTTGGCTGGGAGCAAATTAAAGCCGTAATTAGCTTTGCAATCGGCAAAATGAAAGAACTGCTGAATTCAGACAATATTAAGGAGATTAAGGAAACAGTCTCCGAGGTTGCCGCAAGTGCCGGAAGGCATATCTCAGACATCACCAAATCCTTGGGCGATAAGGCAGCCAAAACCGCTGAAGCTGTAGGTCGAGGCGCATCAGCGGCGGCAGATACTGCCGGTGATGTTGCCAGTAATGTGGCAGACGCTGCCTCCACGGCAGCAATTAGCGTTTCTGAAACAGCCAGCAAAGCGTCGTCCAAGCTGGGCGAGTATTGGAATAAGAAATCGGACTCAGATAAAGATGAGTAATCAGCGCAGCTCATCCGACGCGGAATTGACCCTGTCAGAACAGATATCTCAAACTGCATCTATTATTTTTAAGGTTCCCGAAACAGGAACCGACTTATTTGTGACTGGCTCGGCTATCGTCGCAGTTGCAATCGTTTTCTCCTATCTGCTTCGTTTATTCAACTCGCGGCGATAGGGGCGGGGGCACTATTGGGGGGCGCATCACCTTGAATATCTTTTATTCATAAAAACAGCATCTTACAACTCAATATAAACTCCCGCCGCCTCCACCAAAAACAGAAAAGGGTCGCCGCTCGGTGGCCCTTTTTTGTTTTAAGCGGCTGTGACAGCTGAACCCGCGCCCGACGGGAAGGGTGGCCGGAGCGAAGCGGAGGTCTGTCGCGGAGGCCATGGAAGGCCGAGAGCGACCTCAGTCGGCCGGCACAATCCTGAGCGGCCCATGATTCAGTGGCAACTCGAACGAGCCGAACTGGTCTAGACTATCGTCCACCTCGCTTACCCATAAATGTCACAGGCATCTCCGCAATGACTGACTGCTCCATTTCTTTGAGCTGTTCAGAGATTTGAGAGAATTGATCGGAAATTTGCGAGTCACGGCTTTCTAACAGTGCCCCTATGTCTTTAAGTAACTCCTCTTGCTGCCTCTCAAATTTTTTCACCGCATTACTAAGCTCATTAATTGAGCCCTCTATCTTCAAGAGACTATTGTTAATTTCTAATGCAACCGACTTCAATGGAGTACTAGCATCGACAACCTCCTGCAAGCTAGTAACTGCACTTGAGAGGCGCTCTTTTTCGGCGACAATCTCACGAATTGCCTTTTCACCTTCCACAAATATCTCACTCATTTTAAATTTCCTGTCGTAAGACCCCGGCGAATCTAGAAAATATTGCAACTCTGGAGTGCTCACCACCAAATTGCGAATGGAACCACATCAAACCCTCCAAGAACCCCTGACCGGATACTAGATAAGTTTCCAGACGCTTACAAAAGTAATCAGAGCCGTTAGCTAGCCTCTCTACGAAATTGCGGCAGTCAGTGGTAAGGACAGACTCTGGCTGATTAGAATCACCGAATAGGTCAGACAGGACAGCGTTGTCATTCTCAGATAAAAGCATCGTTAGAATCCCCGCCGCGAAATTAAGGGAACGATTGTCGACAGTTCCCTCGCGAAGTCTCTCTATCTGAGCTTCCAGGCGTCTCAAAGACCGAGAAGACTTAATCTTGCCATCTCGATTAGACAGGATGATCAACAGGCTTTCGGCGGCATCTTCAAGACGCTTATCTCTGAGATCAGAGAGCCGAAATGTATCATTATTAATCGTAAAGTGATTTTCGATATGCTCTTTGAATCTGCTCTCGCCATGAGGAGTCGGCTCAAAGACATAACAACGCATGTACAAGTTCCTCACCGAGGCAAACCTCGCCTTGACCTGAGATTGCTGAACCCACTGAAGATGGATTTTGTAGAGAGAAGCCCAATCAGAGCTTGAACTCTTGTCGCAATCAATTGCGTCGAGTGCCTCTACGAAGGTCGACGCCTCAGTCGTGAGATTAAGGCCTGTGTGGGTAAGAATTTTATTTTTTAACGCACCCACCGCAGCGTCTAGCGGCTGAGCCCTGGAAACAACCCGCACAACTTGCACACCACCGGAGGCAATTCCCCAATCGGAAACCAGCCAGTAATCGATTATCCCGAGTTGGTGAAGGCGAAAAAGCGCTACCTGGAGGTCGTGCCCGGAATCGACATAGTTGCGGAGTAACGATCTATCTATGACGCAGGCGCCACCATCGGCAGGTAGGCCTGCCTGCAGACGGGCCATCAATCGAGCACCTTTATCAATATCGAAGTTTGTTTGATTCGCAAACCAGAACTGAGACCGCAGATTACCTGCATCGCGCGGCTTCACAGAAGAAATAAATGACTTCACAGCATCAGGATTTGGATCTCTCAAAAGCTCCGCTGTTTTAGCTTTAACCTGGTCTGGTTCCCGGTTGTAGAGTAAAAGGCAAGTCGCAGGCATGCCATCTCGACCAGAGCGCCCCGCTTCTTGATAGAAAGCCTCTTGCGAGCTGGGCATTTGCGCATGCACACTAAACCGCACGTTGGGCTTATTGACCCCCATCCCAAAGGCCTTTGTCGCAACCACCACGTCCAGCTCATTGGATTTCCAGCGCTTTTGTACCTCTTGCTTATAAGTATCCCAGGACCAATCGAATTCAGATTTCTCCGAGAACCCGCCATTGCCGTCTCTGGAGGTCCAGCCCTTTGGTTGTGCACCCGAGAACAAGCCAACTTTTAGCTTAGGAAAATTCGCCCTTAACTCATTGAAGTAATTAAACGCCCCATCTGTACCGTTAACCTTACTGCTAAAAAACAAGGCAGCCGGTTGCCGCGTAGAGGCCGAAAATTGCTTTCGCAACTCGTCGAAGTTATCCAACGTGGCCTTGGTAGCGCCATCAGTTGCTTTCACCTTAAAGGTTAGCTCTGGGCGTCCATGCTCCATACCATATGTTACAAACTCGTCATCAACCTCGAACTCACTTTGCAGGTCACGTAGCGTGTTAACGGCAGCCGTGGCTGTCAACGCGACTACAGGGATGTTCTTTGCGAGCGTTCTAAATAGGAAAGGCAACATCAAATAGGCAGGACGAAAATCATGGCCCCACTCACTAAAGCAGTGAGATTCGTCAACCACCAGGAAGTTCAGTAAGCCGTTCAGTGCAAGTTGCTTTAAGACACCAATGAAGGCCTCCGTTTGTAAACGCTCGGGCGCCACAAAAACGAAGCGATATCGACCCTGAGTGATATCGTGTAACACTTTCTCACGATCCTCACCCTTTATCTCAGCGTCCAGATTGATGACTCTGCCGCCAAACCCACTAGCCTCCAGCTCCATACAGTGATCGCGGCCGAGGGCGCGAATGGGTACAACCGTAATCGTTACCCCAGTATTTAAAAGCGTCGGAAATTGGAACGTTAGTGATTTACCCCCACCCGTGGGCAAGAGCCCGATCGAGTTGGACCCGCTCAGCACGTTATCGATGATCTCCAGCTGACCATCACGGAACTTCTCGTGCCCAAAAATCATTTGATTTAGAGGGGCGAGCACTCCCACACGTGTGTTCTCTACCTCGTTTAGGTCAACGGCCCAAAACTCAACATGTTTTGGGAAGAGAGGGTTTGCACGACCACCTTTCAGGGGTAGGGCCTGCACTGCGGACGTATTAATTGTTATTGCATCGCTAGCAAGCTCAATCTCGCTCGCGCGACTTAGCAATGAGCAATGAATTTCAAGGCCTCCGGGTTCGCATTCAATAATCGGACGCTCGAATGTACTTCCATAGATGGGAGCAAAAATCTCCAACCACTGGAACAGTTCGGCAAAAGCGATCTCAATCCAGTTAGCATGTGCTGAAAATTCCCAGTCACTTTTTATATCAATCCGCCAATTCGCTTCGTCTAGCGACAGCTGCCCAGTTCGTAACAGCTCCAGTACGGTGACTTGGAGGCGATTGATTGCTGTGAGCGCCAAAGACATTTCGCGCGATTCATACTTTTGCTGAAGAATCCCTGGGTCGTACCGACTGCACAGATCACTCTGCTCAACGACTGCGCGTAGTGCAGCTAATTGTTGCTGGTAAGAAGATCCTCGACTCTGCAGGTCCGAAGTTGTCAAACGCAAAGTCGTTACGCCGTTTGCCTTCAGAATGCGATCTCGAGTGCGATCGATGGCCACCGCTTCACTTCGCTTGTGTTGCTCACCGTCAATCTCGATGACGAGAGAAAGCTGTGGAAGGTAGAAATCGACGCTCGAGTGATTTTCCAACTTAAGTAGTTGTTCTTGATCGGCAATAAGATCAAATAATGGATATTCAGGGACCATCAGTTCACGAATAAATGCGAAGTTCCCTAAATCCTTGCAAAGATCGTGATTAAAGAAATGGCGAGCGGGGTTATGAATTTCATTTTTCCCTTTGATCGTGTGGTCCCAAACGAGGGGCTTTGCACTATTGAAATATAAGGGATCTTTGTCCATGTCATCCCAAAAAATACCGAGCGCCGTCTGGAGAAAAGGCGATGGCATCGAGGGAGCACCGCGCGTAATCGCACAAAAAGTCGCGCGGACAAACGGTGGCAAGCTCGTAGTGCGTTTCTTAAGACCCCCGATATCGAAGCCAATATCACCCTCAAAACAACCTGACCGATGAGTGATTCGATCGGTCAGGGGGTGCATACCTATTAATTTGGTCGGTGGAACACTACCTAATGTAGAGACCCTACTCTTAACGTTATGTGACGCCGGGTCGTGCTGGTCAGATGAAATAGAAGGTCTGTCGCTGGTGAATGAATCGCGGTGAGCCCCTCCGCTGTCTTCCACCACAGACATTGATTCGTTTGTAACGGGAGGTAGTGAACTGGCCACCAAGCGGTCGTTACGTTTTTCGATGGCGACGGTCTGCGCGCCTCCTGTTAAATCTCTTTTGACAGCCGGTATTCGAGCATCGGTCGACAGAGAACCCCTTCCGTTGAAGATCTCTGATACCTGACGCTCTATATCACCGCCTTTGGTGGTGGCAGTCTGGGAAACAACAACGAAAGGGAGCGCGACCTGTCGCAACTCCTCAAAGACACCAACGCCGTTAATTGGAAATCCAACTGCTAATTCTGCGCTACCGCGCGTATACGCAACCCAGTTAAATTTTTGTCTACAGTATTCAGCATCATCTTCAAGAATCTCGTAAAAGAAACCACTCTGTATCAGCACCAAATGGTCAGGCAACTTAGCCTTCAAATCCGTGTAGATGTCGCTAAACCTATCGCCGGTGTAAGACCGCGACATAATCGCAAGCTTATTTCTATTCGACTCAGCACGGGAATCGCCTATGGTGTCCTCGTCGACAGCAATGAGCGCAACATAATTCAGATCCAGAGTTTTGGTGCCAACCTTCGCGAAATGGACCGTGACTCGCCGACCGTCAGAATCTCGCAGCACAAGCCCCCGCCCCCAATCGAGCGTAGGGTGTTCTACCAAGTCTCCTTTAGAGTGTGTCATAGATCCCTATTTTTTTGTGGGCTGTCAGACCTTTATATATCCGCGCTCAACTTGATCCAAAAGCTCTTCGTGCACGATGTCCTCAACTATTTCACTCAAAAAAGCTTCGGTGCCGGTCTGCTTTAACTGCAGGTCGGCATCGAGAGTAAAAAAGAATGCTCTTACCGCTGGCCAAGCCTGCCATCGCTCAAGGAACTGACCATAGGTGTTCCGCAAGGCCTCGTAGTCAGCGGGGCTCGGATTGGAGCCACCACCGAAAAGTTTTTTTCGACCTGAATCGAACTTATGGTTACAGGCCTCCTGAAACTTGGAGTCGCCGAGCACTTCATTCCAACGAGTTAGGGATAGCGTATGCCCTTCATATGGATGGCTCCGTCTAGCGGTTTCTATGAGAGCTGCGTGCAAAACATCAAGCTTCGCCACGGATTTTTATTCCAATGTCGAGTTTCGCTGATGTTAGCGACAAATCTCCGACAGTAATGATGCCCTCGTCGACCAACCGATCGAACTCCAGCATGGTCATGGCCTCACCGAAATCTTCACCACATAAAAAAATGATGGGAGAGTCTTTGTTATCCATCGTTGTATCCAGTGAGCCCTTCACAAAGGGCACTGGACTGACCGCGAGCGGCATAAACAACCCAAACGAGACCAAACATGTATTTATTAGAAAGGACTTCACGCCCCCACACCCTCGAATTTTCTAGGTCCCTAGAAACTATCGCCGTCGTGGGGTGAAAATCAACTTTAGTGTGGCAAAGGTGACGACTGCGATAGGTAGCCTACCCACCCACGTAATCGAGGTCATTGCTGATGACCTTTAAGATCGGAAATCGCAGTTAGCCACAAGTGCAGGGTGTCATCGCCATACAATAACCCTTGAGCGCTTATTCGGGGGCGTCACCATCCAACGAAAGCTCCTTGAACTTCTGGGCCATCGTCGGATTGTTGCGCGTCAACTTTTTGATCGTAACGTCCTGTGCTTTGTCGTTCGCCAAACGTAAATTGTTATCGGACTTAAGCAGTGCCTCACGCGTTTTCTGCAAGTGATTAATCGACTTATCGATCTCATCGATGGCGGTCTGGAACTGTCTTGAGGCCAAATCATAATTACGTGAAAAGGCCTCCTTAAATTTGTTGAGATCGCTCTCGAAATTGGTGACGTCAATATTTTGCGCTTTTACCAGAGCTAGCTCTTGCTTGTACTGCAATGCGCCGTTCGCAGCGTTTCTCAAAAGCGTGATCATGGGGATAAAGAACTGCGGACGAATCACATACATCTTCGGATACCGATAAGAGACATCCACTATCCCTGAGTTATAGAGCTCATTGTCTGCCTCCAGCATTGACACCAAAATTGCGTACTCACAACCCTTTTCATTTCGGTCTTTATCGAGCTCTTTGAAAAAGTCCTCGTTTTTCTTTTTGGTCGCCGTGGCGTCTGACTCATTCTTCATCTCAAAAGCGATAGAGAGAATCTCTACGTCATTCTCATCGGAGTCTCGAAAAATATAATCCGCCTTACTCCCTGTTCGAGCGTCGTTATCTTTCTCGAAATAGGCTGAAGGGAAAGACGTAGCACGGATTTTGTTGAACTCTATCTCGCAATGCTGCTCCAGAGTCTCACCCACCATTTTGGTGGAGAGTCGTGCTTTGAAGTCGCGAGCTCGTTCGATCTCTGCATTAAGGTCAGTAATCTTGGTTTCGTACTTATCTTCAAGTGATTTGACGTTAAGCTCACTCTCGAGTCTCACATGCTTCACTTCATTGGCGAGCGCATCGCGCTGCTTTTCAGCCGCGGAAACAGCGTTCGTTACCTCGAGCTGATTTTTAAGCGCAGCCGCTTCTATTTGTGACTCAAGCTCCTGGATTTTTCGATCTCGTCCGGCGAGGTCAGACGCACTAGTTTGCTTAATTGCATCTAGGGCTTCTTGCACCGCGATACTCTTCGCTACCTCTGCAGACTCTAACTTTGCCTGCAGCTGCGTAATTTGGTTTTCTTTCTCCGCTACGCCCACGGCTCCATCAGTTTTGGCTTTGGAAACGGCTAACTCTATTTCCGCATGCTTTTGACGCTCTGCGGCTTTAAGCCGTTCGTCTAAGGCCTTCTCAAACTCCGCTCCGTGAACCTGACGGACGATATCGGCATAGCCGGCCTCGTCTATGGTGAAGGCGGTATGGCAGTTGGGGCATTCGATTTTATTTTTCATTCACTTCTCTCCAAACCTTACAGTGGCCCGACCCCTTCAAAGTCTATTGTCGATGACCTTCGCCCCAAAGTAGTAGCGTTGAATCTGAGGGACTTTTATAAATTAAGCCGCTTGCTGGGCAAATGCCAGTGCCGAAATGTATCCCAGCGAACTATGCCGGCGAATCGAGTTGTAATGCTAGCGACAGCTGAGTGGCGCTTCGCCGTTACGAAAACACAAACCAAGACTTGAGCCGAGATCTCGACAGGCAATCGATGCACTCTAGACACTATCACAGGTCAATGGGAATACGTTTCCCCCAGTGCCCGCAGTCGACGGCGCCATATGAGCAATAACGCCATCCTATCAGTGCTTCGTAGCATGGAGATCGATAAAGACGAGATGAGCGGCCATGAATTTCGATCTACGGTGCGAATTATCTCGGATGAGGTGCTGGGCTACCGCGTGGATATTATCGAGCATCAACTGGCACATCGGGTTAAAGACTCTCTTGGGGGCGCTTACGCCAGAACTACCCCTATCCCCGAGCGAAAAGAGACGATGCAAGATTGGTCAAATTATGTCGATACCCTTAGACAAGCACCCGTATCTTCCGAGAACTATGCAAAACCGGAGCTTTAAAAAAAGAAAACAATCTACGTGGATATGGACTTCAGAAATTACATCTAGTCACCAATTAGCCCTCAAGAGTACTCACCAACTCTTGAAAAACTGGATGTCCCAGCTGACCAATCTCAGTGGCTGCCTCGATAAAGTCCATGCTAGCCAATCCACCACCTTGAAACTTGATAGCTCCGTCCCAGCCTTGTATTAAAGCCCCTATTTCCGCCACAATGCATTCGGATCTTTGAAGCAGCTCATACCACTCCAAAAATGTCGCGTCAGTAATGACTGATGTTTGAGGAATCGATGGAGTATCGCTCTCCCGATTGCTAATAGCGTTCTGCAAAGAATTAGAAAAGCTAGGCACACGTCTCCAAGGATCACACCAATTGTCTTGGATAGACTTGATGCTTCCCTTTAGATCCTCTTCATGCGCTATTTGTCTCAAGAGATTTTGAATGAGAGACCTCACACTTTCGGCTACTGGCTGTATGTCCGTAGCTAGCAATACAAAATCAGGCAAGGCCGATAACATGACGTCATTCCCAACCGCACACAACTTTGGGATTACGTCTACAAATTCAGGCGTTTGGGCACACCTCGCGAATATTTGTCTCTTTTGTGCGAAAGGGTTTAGCAGAGTGAATAAAAAACCTGCGTTGGGCGAATCAGGCTTAGCGATTAAGTTCAGAGCGATAATTGTCGGACCTAGTGGATTAAAAATTCCCATGACAAAAATAGGAATAAGCTGGGAGCCAACTACATCTTCGGTCTTCAAATCAAAAGGCTCGAATTGCTCATTTTTGGGAGATGCGACAGATATTTGTGCCATAGATTCGAATGTCATGAGAGTAACTCCATCATCTATTTCCAACTAAACGAGGTCATGCAAGAATTCAGATTCCGGATCGACGCCAGTTACTATCAGACCATCACGAGCTCTGGTACACGCCACGTAAAGCAGATGCCGTTCCGTGTTATAGACCTCCTCTAAATCGGCTTGATCTGTAATCTCCTCTATTCGAGCTTGCGAGGGAATCACCTCGTCATCACAGGCAACCACGGCCACGTAGCGAAACTCCAAACCTTTGGCTAAATGCATAGTAGATATCGTCACGCAACCAGACACCACCGCAGCCTTGTCATCCAGAACACGCGATTCAAGCCCTGCTAGGTCTACTATATTTTTTGCTCTCGAGATCTCGTCACCCGAGCGAACAAATATACCGATCTCCTGCAGTTTGACACCAGCGTCTATAAGCTCTCTTAACCAATTTGAAACCCGCTGACTCTCCTCTGATGTGCTTCCAAACACATCAACAATTGGCCTTGCCCCATTGAAAACAGAGATCGTACCTGATCGATCCTCTGCATTACCGTCCACGTCGATAATCTTAGGATCAAGAAGCCGATCCGCTTGGCGTCGGATTTGGTGGGACGTGCGGTAATTGATTTTCAATGATCTAGCACGACCACGTATATCGACCCCGAGTGATGCCCATGAGAATGGCGTTTGAAAGATTCGCTGCCCCAAGTCACCGGCGAAGAACAAGTTATCCTGTCCCTGACTCGCCACCGACCCGGCAAATTTCAGTTGCATCGGGCTGATGTCTTGAGCCTCATCAATCACGATGTAGTCATAAGGCCCACGGATACGATCCTCGTGTTGCTTGCTCAAGCTATTCAGCAGGGTGGCAAAAGTTTGCAGACCCTCTGCTGCTAGTCGTTCCGCAAATCGCTCAAAAACAGCCCACAGACGCTCGCGTTTATTCTCTGCAAGGCGAGTTTTACGGCCCAACCGTTTGAAGTTGCGGTACGCGTCCCATGAATCCAGTTGCCAGGCATCTACAACGTCCAGCCATTCCTTAATGACAAATTGCTCTGATCCCAGTTCCGAGTACTCACAGCCTTTGAGAACATCTGTAAGCACCCCGAGCAGTGTGTTCTCTTCGGCCACCGGCAACATGCCCTTCACTGATTTAGCAAGGCGTAAAGCGACTGAGTTAAGGGAAGCCACCTCGACTCGCTCTCTGAGCCTGGGTGATGAACCGCACAGTATCCGCAGCTTTTCCTCAAGATTACGAGCGAGCGGATCAGAGAACGTAGTCAATAAAATACGCGCATCATGATCCTGACGAGCCAAGAAAACCGCGCGATGCAGCGCCACAATGGTTTTTCCTGTGCCAGCGGAGCCGCTCACTCGTGCTGGGCCGTTGAACTTCTTTTCAACTATTGCCTTCTGCGACGGATGCAAAAAGACCGTCCACTTTTCCCAAGGATAGTCGAGCGCGATCGCCAACATTTCGGCATCCTCAACCACACGGAAGCGTCGGAACGTGTCGGGGTGGTCAAAAGGATCTTCATCTGGTTTCGGCTTATCCGGTATTGCTGGGCTGCCACCTGCAGCAAGCTCAATGACCGCCTCCGCGGCTTCAGCCGGCAGGTGATCCACAATCTCTAGAATTTGGTCCTCGTTGGCCACGAGCAGGTCAGGAATCCAATCCTCAGGCACTCCAAAGTTCAGCAGCTCGTCTGCCGTACACGCGCTTAAAGCCGGTACTTGAGGGACCGGCTCTTCCGGTACATCAACATAAGTAGGAACAACGATCTCTTTAACCGTCTCCCTAACCTCAACAAGCTGCGCTGCGCCGGTCTTTGGATGTGTCTCGAGCTTACGTCTTTCGCCCCACTTGTAGGCGTCATCATGATGATCGACGTAGCAGAGCAGGAGTCTGTTATCAGATCGATGAACAATGATTCGAATATCACGATTAACGCGCACAGACCAAAAGTTGGGATCTCGAGCTGCATTGAGTTTATGAAACTGCAAGCCGGGGTTAGCCGGGTTCATCTGCATATCAAAGGCAGATGTCTTTACCTGCTTTTGCTCATTGTCTGTGAGCTTCCCGAGGCTTGAGGTAAATGTGTCCGCAATTAAGAAATGCACGACGCGCCCTCTAGTCGACCCTGAATACTTTCATCACTTCATCACCAAGATGATTGATCACCTTGACGGCGATACGCTTCGAGGACGGTTTTTTGAACGGCCTTGAGGTATCACTGTTAAGTAATGCCCAGGCTTCCTCGTCGATCTCAGCTTTCAGAGTGGTCTTGAGCGACTTGTAGGGATCGTTAGCCCCCAAGAAGTATGCCTGTCTTACGAAGAAAGCTTCTTCGTTGTAATCGGTATCAACAAACCAGCACGCGATACCGTCGGGCCCGTCAGAGCGCACCTCTCCCGTCTGCGGATGGAAAACATCCACTCCGTTAACCTTTACCTGAATCTGATCGTTATCAGCATCCAAAATATCGATATCGGGCTCGCCAAAGATCACGAACAAGTTGCCCTTGCCCGTATTCTTGAGATCAGCTGCCATATGCAGGTCGGCGTTCATGCGGGCCTTTAACACTGGCACTCGCCCTAGTTTGTCGAACTCCGACGAATGAGCGTCATAGTTGAACGCGCAAGCAATCAAAACATCGAAGCCCGCATCGCCTGCCTCGCGAGCGGCTGCTACCAGGTCAGGTCGAGAAACGGTGCCGAATTCGGGCCCAACAAAAATGGCGGCGCGTTTTTCAAGGCCAGAAGTGGGCACATTTTCAGCGCCTCCACCCTCAAAGTAACGCCCCTCTGCGCAGATCATGTCACCAGGCCACGGAGTAAGCGCACTAAAAGCAATCTTGTCCTCTTTATGCGCTTGCTGAACACCTGCTGTCTTCAGGTTTTCCAGGATCATGCTGACAAAATCTGTTTCGTCGCCATGGCCCGCAGCAGTCTGAGTGACGCCGTCGATCAGCTCATCGTTTTCGTCGACGCCAAGTACACGGTGGGGCGACAAACTTTCTACTGTGAACGGCCCAGCGACGCGGACAACATTTTTATCCTCGTAAGGCTTGTCATAGAGATACTCGAAGTCGGCTTTCGCAGCGATTGACGCATCAATTTCCTTACGCCTTGCCCTAGATTTTTCCCACCACTGTTGGTGCAGCCTTGCAGCCTCCGCAGACCAGTTATCGCTTGGTTCTCGAGGAATTTGCCAATCCTCCCAGTTCTCATTTAGAGCCTTATTCAACTGGACTCTTACAACCTCCAAATCTTTTTGAAAACGCTCCCAGATGACGTCAATCTCGGCGTTGTTAGCAACCGACTTTAATGTGATGTGCGGAACGCGAGCGCAAACAAACCCGTGACGGACCATGCCAAAGGTCGGAAGATTAGAGGGAATCGTAAGCGAAATCTCACTTTCCTTTTGCTGGCCCTCGGCGCTGTCTGCGAGCAAGTAAAACGGGTAGCGTGCCCCCATAATTCGAGTTCGCGCTAAAGCTAAAGCGACCCTAGAGGTATCAATCGTGATCCATCTTCGGCCCCACTGTTCCGCGACGGTTGCTGTGGTTCCTGAACCACACGTCGGATCTAGCACCAGGTCTCCAGGATCAGTTGCCATCAGCAAACACCGCTGGACGATGTCCACATTTGTTTGTACGACGTAAATAGGAGAGTTCTGACCCAAGAAGCCTGCCCATAGATTACCCAACGCTACCGCAGCGGACTCATCCTGAAAGCGCAACTGTCGAAGAGCACTACCGAACTGATTTACTCGTCCAGCCTTGAGGCAACGCTCAAGACTTTCGGGGGGCATACCCCACCAACGCTTGCCCGAATTAAAACTCTGTCCCTTGAATTGAATTTCGAATTTCCTACCAGGTCCCGGCTTGGTTAATGAGACATCTCCAAATTTACGTGCAGTGTTGGGTAACGGAACACTCCCGTTCCTTTCTTCAACGGTCATGCGTCTGATATCGCCATTCTCCAACAGCAACCAGTTAAAATTCGGATCGATTTCATCCGTCCTTACTTCAAAAAGTTTGCGGAACTTATTCTTGCCAGGAGACTTGCCGTACCAAAGGATATAGTCCAAACGAGAAGATAGTCGTGCCGTTGTACCAAGCCCCGTGGCACCCTTTGTAAAAGCAATAGTCGACAACGAGTTATCGTTGCCGAAGACCTCATCCAGCAACTCCTTAACATGGTGAACATTCTCATCGCCAATTTGAACGAAGATAGATCCCGACTCATGAAGCAAGTCGCGCGCTACAACCAAGCGATCTCTCATGTAGCTCAAGTACGAATGAATACCGTCTCGCCAAGTATCACGAAAAGCTTTGACCATTTCCGGCTCACGGGTTATGTGCTCGGTATTACCATCCTTGACATCCCGGCTGGTGGTTGACCATTGAAAGTTAGAATTGAACTTGATTCCGTAGGGTGGGTCGAAATATATGCACTGAACTTTGCCGCGCAGAGCCTCACGCTCCGCTAGTGACGCCATAACCTGGAGCGAGTCACCAAGAATCATCCGATTAGTCCAATTGGATTCGTGCTGATAGAAGTCCGTCCTTCCGACATCGTCACCAACAGCATTAAAGTCAGCAAACAGGTCTATCTGCTCGTCATCGCCGCTGGATTCGTCATCCGACTTCCTTTTTAGATCATCAATAATCGCTTTTGGGTGAACCCTCTCCTGTATATAGAGTGGCGGCGCGTTTACCACTAGATCCGATAGATCTTGAGTATCTTTGCCACGCCAAACCAGCTGCGGGTCCAGGTCTCGATTCCGGCGTTCATAGGCCACAGCAACAGCTGCTGCGACATCGTCACCCACGACGGACTGATGCTCAGCAGAGGGGATATTTGTTCGACTGGCATCGTCGTGGACAAGGGTCTCGATGCGCTTGGCGCCCTTCTTGCTGCCGCTTTTACTCGCCATGATTTTTACCGTCCGTAGTGTCTTTCAGTAATTTGGCGAAGCTACTCTCCAAATCCGTTACTGATTTTTGTTTGGTGATTTCGTCGTCTAAGTCCGTGGGCATAGTGAAGATATTGGTAAATTCAGCAAACGCCCAGCGGCCGTACCGCCCGCTGTTGTTCACCCCAGGCACCCAGTATGTGTCCATCGTCATGCGCTTCTGTTTGGCTTCTTCTCCGCGATAGCCTTTGACTTCAACGACCAGGTTCAGCAAACCCTCCTCGCCGCGACCGTCATCGACTTGCAAGATGAAATCGGGGATATACCGGCGCTGTTTACCCTCATATTGATAAGGAACCTCGAAGCCCATCGCATGATTTTTCACGTATGACACAACCATGGGGTGCTCTTCAGCAATTCGGCAGAATTCGCCCTCCCAAGTACTGTCCAAAATCGCCCAATTGATATGGCTTTGACGCGAATCACACTCCCAGCGTAGTTTTTTGGACGTATTAAAGCTGATGTGCTTACTGGAGCCAGTCGGATTATAGGGATCTATAACGGCGAGCACAGGCCGGTCTTCTTTTAACTGCGTCTGTACGATCGCCGCAGTAATTCGGTCACAGGCGGTGTCTGCTAACGCGCGATACATGAGCAACGCGGGATAAGTATCCCCCTGGCATTCCAAGCATTCATCTAGCCACTTCCTGACAATGCGCTTTAGCTGACCAAATAAGTGCACCTTCGGGTCACCGTCTGCATCTTGCCACTTGGTCATCAGTAGATGGGTCGTCAATTGCATGATCAACGAAGACTTTCTGACGTCCTCCAGCCGCTCAAGGGTGAGGTCCACAGACTCACCAATAATCCCCTGACTTTTGGTTATTGTGGGCCCCACCAGTTCAGGGGACAAAACGTACTTTGACTCTTCGTTGAACTCGACTTCTAAACGAGAGGCAGGTAACTCGACGCGATAGCCCCGCACATTAGGAAAGGTGATTTCGAGACTGTCGCGCTCTGGACTTACCGCGTGAACGTGGACAGTCACAGGTGGTGGCTTGGGAGTAACCACCGTAGGGTTCGCTGTGAAGTTGAACGGAATACCTAGAACATCAGCGTATTCCACGTCGAACTTGTTTTCTTCATTCAGCGTGTATGACTGACGGCGCAGGGCTCTCCCCACGACCTGTTCGCACAGCAATTGAGTACCAAATGCCCGCACGCCCAGCACATGAGTTACGTTGTTAGCATCCCAGCCTTCGGTGAGCATTGACACCGAGACCACACAGCGAATCGACCCTCCGAGCTTTCCTCGCTTCCCGACGGTATTCAAGACTTCTCGCAATAGATCCTCTGCTGAAATCTTATCTGCCGCCTCTATGTTGTTCATGCGCGCTCGACGATCTCGCTTGAACAACTCAATTTCGTCTGCTGCAGCATCGACAAACGCTTTATCTAACCCCTCACCTGATTCTAGCTGTGCGCTGTCTACCAGCAGGGTGTTAGGCCTCGAAAGTGGGTTGCCGTGCTGGTCATAGTTTTGAAACAACTCAAAACGACCAGGAATAAAATCCTCATCGCCGGCGGCGTTTTCTCTCGTAAATCCGGAAATGAAGTCATACACGAGCTTCGAGGAAGCTGTGTTGTTGCATACAAAGATAAAGCACGGTGGTATGCCGATATTGCTCTCTTCCCACATTTCAGATGTCTTCACATAGTGCCCGTACAACGCCTCCATGGCCGTTTGCAGTTCCACAGGCAAATTTCTCGGGTCTGGAGGAGCGGTTGCACCGCGAGCCTTCTTGGGCATCTTGGTACCGATATGCTTCCAAATCTCGCGGTACATCGGCATTTGATCAGACGCGATATTGTTACTGACGGGGACTCGGGGGAGCTTCACGATGCCGCACTCGATAGCATCCATCAGCGAAAAGTCGCTCATTGTCCAAGGGAAGAGCGTGCCTTCTCGGTAACCTGACCCACTAAGAAAAAATGGTGTGGCCGACAAATCCACTACGCGGGTCACTTCGATTTTTTTGCTTAATGCCTCAATCCCCGAAATCCAGAGCGAAGCCGCCTTGGTGTTTTCATCGGCCTCCTTCTTTTCATCCCCTTTGAGTTTTTCCTCTTCTGGGTCAGCAGGCTTCTGACGGTAACAGTGGTGGGCTTCATCATTAATGACCATTACACGCTTTTCGCCAAGCAACTCCGGCATAACCCGCTGCAGCATTTGCCCTTCAGTCTCCAGAGTTTGAATGGCGTCACCTTGGCCTTGCAGCAGCGATCGCCCGCCCTTGGAGATATCTAGACGCTCTCGAAGCTTAAACGCGTGGTAATTTGTGATCACGATCTTCGCGCGATTCAGATCCTGCATCATGTCTGCGGGGACCAGTTCTCGAGACTCGTAGTAGCTCTCGGGGTCGTTAGGCATTAACACCCGGAGACGGTCGCGGATCGTGATGCCAGGAGCGATCAATAGAAAGCCCCGGGTGAATCGCTGGCTCTGGGGGTGCCTCACGGCGTTAATAGTCATCCAGGCGATGATTAGCGCCATAACTGTCGTCTTACCTGCTCCTGTCGCCAACTTCAGCGCGAGCCTCGCCAGGCCTGGATTCGCAGCCTCGCTAGCATCGTCTAGATGCTTTAAGAACTGTTTCCCGGATTGAGGAGCAACCTCTGTTAGCCAGATGATGGTCTCTGCTGCCTCAACCTGACAGAAGAAAGGGCGGATACCGGCAAATCTGTGATGTCTCCAGTGCTTCAGGAGTGTTGCTGTCTCAGGTGTAACTCGCCATTGGTCTTCAGGCAGTCGGCGCCATTTATCTACCTCTTGCCGCACGCCGTTGATTATGGCTGCGTGGATCTCGTCGCCTTCTAGACTGAGATCAGCCTGCTCAACTGCTCGCGTCGCCTTGGGTTTGGGAATGGCAGGCGTGTCGAAGTCTGCTCCTCTCCTACGGTCAATAATTTGCTGCGTTGGCAAACCATTGGCATCCAGCTCCCAGTGGCGGTCTGGATACTCATAAGGAGAGTTGAGGATAGGTGCATCAAAAAAAGGGTTACTCATTAGCATTCCGTTCTGATTTTTCTTCTAATCAGGTCTAGGTGACCGCATCTACTCGAGCTACAGACGAAGTCACTCCACCAAAGCCGCCAAACCTTGGTACAAAAAAACCATCGCTAACGTATCCAACTCACAATACTCCAACAACGACCTTTTAATCCGCGCCCGTGAAACGGGGCTGAGATCTTCAAACATCAATCTCGAATAAGCAGTTAGTGCGGCTCCACCGTCTCTTATTTGGTCAATTCCTGCAAGCTCTGCTTGCTCCTCAACAGACAAATCCGACGCCAAATCAGACAATTGTGTATAAGGGTTTATTACCAGGTCTTGGTGATCTTTTTTTACCCATGCTCTCGCGTCAATGTTTAGGCTCGAGACCTCACAACCTCTCCCATAGATTGGCCGACTGTAGATCCTCTGAAGGAAGGTGCTCGCGTTAAGAATAGCTGGCAATACTGCCTTTAGTGAGTTACTTCCCATCGTGCTCGGAAAATACACGAAGTCTTTCACCACCTTTAGCAAATCAACCATAGGCCGGTTTGGCACCCATTTCACGAGAGCATCCTTTTTGGGTGCCGCTATCGATTCGATAAACTCCTGAAGTTCTCTCGCATCCTGAGAGGTCTCACTGTCAAGTTCCTCATGGATAGCGTTTAACGTGGTCTTCTCATGATTCGAGTACATAAAGACAGTTCCGTCATCGCCACCAACTGCATCTCGCAACGCTCTCACAAACTCACTGTTCGGATTGATTTTGGCATCTGCCAGTAGGAATTGATTAGCGTGGGCGATGGTTCCATCTGCCTCCATCCGGTGATGCGAAAACTGAAAAGCGATATTGTGATACGGCGTATGACCTTTAAAGAAAGGTAATGCCGCCCGAGTGGTCTCAAAATCAATGAAGTGCAGCGGATACTGCCAACTCGCCATTTCTGTCTTTAAGCCTACTGTGTCGATGTAGGGCGTCGCGTCTTTATCGCGAACTTTTTCAATTTGGAGCCACTGGCGCTGGTTTCTAGAGAGCGGTTCGCCAGCGAGTCGAGGCTCCGGATTTTTCACATCATCCTCAGTGAGGTCAGTCAGTCGAATGGCTCCTGCTTGCAGTTGCTTATCCTTGGCTCTGTTATCCCAAAGATCGAAAATTAAATTACCTGGCTCGGACGAAGAAAGACCAGACAAACCAGCTATGCATGTATTGAAACCCGATAAAAGATCGTCTTCCTCACCGAGCGACTTAAACTCACACTCGCCGCAACCCTTATAAAGAGAAAATCGTGGTGACGCCTTCCCAGCGCAAACATCCGACAGGCCGTCGACGAGGGATGAGAAACTCCCCTTAAAGTGCGCGCCATGTGTTTCGGACTGATAAATGACGTCACACTCATGATCAACCGGCACGCTCCTCAGCAAGCAAGCTTCAAGAGCACTTTCGGGGATGGGGCCAACTTGCGTTGCTGATCGACGCTGCCCCTCGGTGACGACTTTGAAGCGTTGGTGAAGGCCATCAATAGGGACGAGAGCAGCTTTGTCTGCCAACATAAGATTGGCTGTAACTGAGGCCTGGGGAAAAGCCATAGACACCACGTATTTCTGAAAGGCTACGTCATACAGATAGCGTTGCCACTTAGACGAAAGCTCACCTTTTTGGGTCAGAAACGGCCGCTCTTCCCTGCTGTTAAATGACTTAGCTTTGACTTCATGAATAACTAAGCAGTCAGACTTTTTCTCAAGCACATCGACGCGGATAAAGCAGTTTTGAAATCGGATAGCGGCCTCAAAAATAACGCAGTCACCGGCGCTTAATAGGGCGTCAGTCTGCTTGACAGCTTCATCCATGTTCAAAGTCACAATATCGTGACCACCGAGGAAATGGGCTTTTGCGAATTCGCCAACCTGAAAACCGCCGTCAGCCAAAGAGGCCAGAAAACTGTCCTCACGCTTTAAATTTCGGAAGCGCTTGTCTTGGTCGTAAATGAGCTTTTGTGGACACTCGAGCCCTATGACGAAACGAGATTTGGTAAGTGTTTTACCCTGCATTTAGTTTATGTCCGAGGCAGTATTTATTCCGATTGTTTACCCAAAAACCTGCATCATCTCTTCTTCAGCAACGCTGTCAGCAGTCACTACAGCCGTACTTAGATCTGTCTTGTTTCTCAAGAGCAGATTTAATCGTTCGTCAAAGGATTGCATCTCCGGGTGAATCGCAATTGGTAAATACACATTCACAGGTTTTTCTTGGCCAATCCGATAAACACGATCCGTCGCCTGCGCCTCTTTCGCTGGATTCCAATGCCGTTCAAGGTGAATCACGTTGTTCGCTGCTGTAACGGTAAGACCCACACCAGCAGCTACAGGAGACATGATGATGACCCCAAAACCGGGTGCTGATTGAAACCGATCGATTATTCCTACTCGTGTCTCGTCGCTATTCTTACTCGTTGTCTTTGTATCACCATTGACAATGTCAACTTGAACGCCGTAACGAATCTCGAGGGCCGCGGAGAGCAACTGCTGGGCACGCTTTGAAATAAGAAAAACGATACATTTTTCCTGCTTACCCCTCAGGTTATCCAGCAGCTTGAATACGGACGCCATCTTTCCAGAGTCTTCGATCACTGAAATTTTTGAAGCCGCACTTTTGCCATGAAGGTCGGGGTGAATGCAGATATTTCGAAGTGAGTGCAGTGCAGCTAATGCAACCTGTAATCTCTCGTCAGGATCAGCGGCTCGGACTTCGGCGACCACCGCGTCATATGTAGATTTCTGGGGAACTGGCATCTTAGCTGCCAACGCATCAGAAAATTTTTCCTCTCCCATCGGCTCGGCACCCACCCATATTGTCTTCGACGGTAGACCGTCGAGACACTGAGCCTTAGTCCTTCGTAGCATGAAGTCACCGACGCGAGAACGAAGTGAAGCACCGACACCTTGTTTGACGTCAGAGCTATTACCGCCTTCGAGAATCGGTTGAATGTATGTTTGCCGAAACTCCTGCCAGCTACCGAGTAAGCCCGGTGTGCAGGTATCCATAAGGCACCAAAAGTCTTTGAGACTGTTCTCCACCGGGGTGCCTGTAGCCAACAGTTTGAAATCAGACTTCAAACCCTTAGCCGCTCTTGTGACCAAGGCGTTAGGGTTTTTCAGGTTTTGTGCCTCATCAAAGGCCGCTATCCCCCAATCCACACGCGCCATGGAGAACTGATAGTCACGCAACGTTTGATACGTGGTTAGTACTAGCCGCCCCGGTTTATCTAATCGTTCGTCACCAAACGAGCTTCCAATTTTTAAGCTGTGCCTTATCGCGTCTATGTTCTCTATTCGACCATCAACACCGACGTTTTGAAGGGTTTCCTTCCCCGCATTCTTCGCTCTGTATTTTGTGAGGTCCTCTCCTGATTGGAGAAGGACGATGTCGAGAAATGGGGAGTCTTTGAATGTCTTGGCGACCTCGTCCCTCCAGTTATATAGGAGGGAAACAGGAGCAACGATCAGATGTGGGCGAGCAGTGCCACCCTCGCTTTCAATCTGCCGCATGTACTCAGCGATACCGACCAGGGTCATATAGGTCTTACCCAGACCCATATCATCTGCCATTAAGGCACCGCCGGTCTGGTGCGTTGTATTGTGACGGAGATGTGATACGAGCCAGTTTATACCCTCCTCCTGGTGGATATATGGACTCCTACGTAAATTGTTCTGACTGAACTCGACGCTGCTCAACTGTAAATTAGCGGTATCAAACTTGCCCGAGTAAGAAACCCACTCGTCGTTGTCGTCAATCGCTAAGGTTGAGCGCTGAAGGTACTCTTCTGGCTCCTCTTCTATATCAATGACAGGCTCTTCAAGTTGGCGTTGCAGACGCTCTTTCGCCTCAGCGACCGCCTTTTCCGGGGAAGCGGCGGGATCAAAACTTATTGTATGATCCTCGAACTCAACTACAGTCGCGCCATGCCTGACTGCATCGGCAATTTTCGACTCAAGATCATCAATCTCTGCCTCGGTCTTCACGAGGTTTAGTTTTCGTTCGAGAGGCATTTCCGGTTTCGACTCGCCCTCAAACCAATCCTGTGAGAGCGCTTCGATATCGCCAAAATACCGAAGCTGAAATTTCTCCGCTCCATGCACCCGCAGTGAGAAGCCCGTATCAAGATCGATCATCGCCGAGTTAATAAAAGCGGTAGGCGTCTCCAAAAAGGCCTTCACCTGGCCCGGCTCAATCCGCCTACCCGTCAAAACCTCTGATACAGCATTGGCTGCCTCATCTTTTAACAAGACCAGCTTGTTTTTTACGCGAAGGCTTGAGCCTTCCTCTGCGTTTAATTGACTCCATCGCGTTTCAGTCTCTCGGACATCCACCCCCTCAAACGTTGGGGTCAAGGTAAGTCCGCCATCCTCCTCATATTGAGCATGAATACCGATCGTTTCTGGGTCGATGACGGCAAATTGCTCAAAGTGGGCAAGCTCTAGATTTGCGCCCTGACGCTGTGCGCGCTTCAAATCAAATACAAGGCGTCCATTGTTGTACTCAGATCTCTCAGTTGGTGCCAGCTCGCTGTGATTTTGTAGGGCTTTTAGCGCATCGAACATTGACGCGTTTAATCGATATTGCTCAGTTTCCCCCAGACTCAAAAATGGACCTTTTAAACTAAAGGAAGCAATCCGCTCACCGTCAGCCATAATGATTGTCGGTCTCGCGGTAAAAACTGATTGCGTCGTGTTTCCAGTAAAGCTTACTTCCACCCAGCCAGTGAAAAGCTCGGGGAAATCGAAAAACTCATAGAAATCCTCCTCAAACCTTACGAAGTCATTAGTGAATATTGTGAAACCCGACTGATTTTTTTGGACGAGTCCCTGCTCCTCCGCACTCCTCAATATTGCGCTTTGTAGTACGGCAACCTCCAGACCATCGCGCAACCCTGAAGGCGCTTCTGCGAGCGCGTCAGGCAAGAAAAAATCAACACCTTCGGCCAGGTCTAAATGCCATTCAACTGACGGTTGGGAACTATCACCTTGCTTAAACTGGCTGAAGAGATCTGAGAGTTTCATGACCAATAGCTCCTGCTATACGAAGTTTTGAAGAGTCGGTAATCTGAGCTAGAGAAAAACTTAGAGGCGTCGTATTTGATGCCTCTTTTGTTAAACAAAGAGATTGCGCTGGCCTGCCAGATGATCGGATGATGGGCCTGATCTATGTAGTCTCGACCCAATACCACTGACCGGCTTTTTAAAAGTTGGTCTCGAATATAAGTGCGAACAAGATCAGCTCTGAAGTCCGTATCATTAAATCTCCGCACCATGAAATTCAGAATCTGGGGTCGAGAAGGCAAGGAATCTAAAACCTTAATTTTCATGTTATCCGTCCCTTCGACCATGTGCAGGCCAGCAGTCAACTCAAGGTATATGACAGAGGTATGCCCTGACGTTATGACCGCATGTTCAGGTACATCATCAGCGTCGTAGTTCGAGCGTAAATACAGGGACGCATCTCGGCTAAGAAATAGCCGACTCTGCACAACCATTCCCTGCTCCAGAAGACCTTCCATGAATTGTTTTCGAGGGGGGTACATTCTTCGAATAGACTCGATGTTCGTGGTTCTTGCGGATGCCTCCAAAACCTCAAGAAAGATTCGCAGATCGAGCCTACTCAACCAGCCAACAACCTTTTTTACCCTCGTCTCACCCAAAATCTGCCACCAACTTTGGAATGATTTAGATCGCGAACCAACACGAGGATCCCCCGCTATTCCGATCACCGTCTTTTGCCACACCTCCGAGGGGCCAGAATCAGGTGTTCTATCAATAAGAATTTCTAGAGCTTTGTGCCCAAGCAATTTTCCCCTCCCAAGTACAGCCATATGGACGTCCGGCTTGCGAAGCTCAGCTAAAACAGGAGAGTCCTCACCTGGTGGCAATTCCTCCAGTTGCTTGATGAAGTAATGACGAAAGGCAAGCTTTACAAAAGCGGATCCTTTAAGCCCGGAGAAGCCAACTTTTCGAAGATACTCTGCCAAATCGGACTGGTTTGCGACGGCATTCACCGCCGTCAGCTGCGGGCCGTCCACATGGAACAACGCTTCTGCATGCGACCCGAGCGACCGAAGATCTCCAGTAACGAAAGATGACGAATCTCTGAACGCCTCCTGAATAAACTTGCCTAATTCATTCGTTTGGCTCGCTGAACACTTATCTATGTTGCTAGCAAAAACACGCACGAGGTTAGTCAGTATTAGACGCCCAAGCGGCCATCGCTGATTTCGGATTGCTTGAAGGACCTGGCTGTCGGGAAAGCCGATTTGCGCGAACAGATCATCACTGCCTAGCAGAAATGAGTACGCTCGCACGTGGATTGCGTCCACTAGAAGATCAGTAATCTCTCTAATCGAGTCACAAGCCTGCAGTCGCTCGCATGCCTTTTGAAAAGCATCACCATCCGTACCGGCCCGAGCAGCCAATTTTCGTAATCGTTTTGCCTGCTGAGTAAAACCACTAGTATCTGACGGCTTCCAATCGGGGAGGTCCGAGACTAAGTTGAGCCGACTTAGCTTCATCTCAAATCCAAGAATTGTTCAGTATCGTCAACCGAATTAAAAAACTCGGCATATTCAACAAGAGATGGTCGAATGACGGTGAATCGTAAATCAATCCTTCGATTCTGCGCCAAAAGGTCCGTCAATCTGCCATCACATATCCCGTCTGGTCTAGTGGAGGGAAGTGGCCGCGTTTCACCATAACCACTGACAGAAAATAGTGGCTTTCCATTTTTGTTTTCTAACGCCGCCATCGAGAAAGGCTCCAGATCAAACACCATCGTCGACCAATAACGCCAAACGTTGTTGCTTCGTGTGGTCGACAGATCCCAATTGTCATCAAATTTTCGGCCGCGATAGGTTGTACAGTCCGTGTGTCCCTCGACAAATATGGTGTCTAAGAAGTCAGCTCGAGAGTCGTCATACAACTTACTAAAAAGAACTTCGCCGATTCGATTAACCACCCTCTGGGTTAGGACATCTGTAGGAATATCGGCACTTCCAGACCTGAACTTCAGAGAAGACTCAGGAACCGTGATCACACCAACACCATTAATAACGACTTTGATTCCATCCTTTTCCAGCTCTCTAACGATGCCCTCAATCAAACCATCTCGGGCGTCTTCAGCCGCCTTCACCTGCGCAAGAACTTCATCCCACTTCTCGCTCTTTTGTGTCAACTCGATAATTAACGCTACTGCGGCGAGAATGAAAATGATAAGAAGACCCGACATCAAGTCCGAGAAGGAGACCCAGTAGGGGTTTTCCTCCTCTGCAATGGGTGCCCTTGGCCTGCCTAGTGACCGCATGACTAGCTACGGTTCCTATTGCTTTGTTGCCCGCGCTCGATCTCGTCCACTACTCCAGCGAGCGCCTGGACCGCGTCTGACATTGCCCCAACATATTCTTGTGTTTGAGTGTTCCAGACATTCAATCGATCTGTGGTTTGAGTTTGTACCTGGCTCGAGTATTCGTTAAGTAGCCTTGCCAGCTGTGTCTCTAAATCTACGATATGTTGTTTCATGGAGTCGGACACGCTATCGAAATGCTGACTCACACGTGTTAACCCCTGATCAGCCTTCTCACCGGCGGCAACCATCTGCGTGGATACCTCTTGGACACGCTGTGTGAGCTGAGAGATCTGGTTCGTAGCGGTCTGCTGAGACTCACTCACGCTGCCCATCAATCTACCCGCGTCCTGAATCCTACTTGCTGCAGAGGAAGTCGCTTCAGTTAGTAACCCAGTTGCGGTCGATATGTTCTGGTTATGGCCTGCAAGATTCTTTGCGCTGTCTGCGAGGACAGACGCGACCGAGACTAACTGGTTGGCCGCTGAGGAGTTGGCATCCGCAATACCACGGAATGTCTCGGCACTTTCTAAATTATTTTGGAGCGTAACCGAGACTTTTTCCAATAGAGTCTCGACCTGGCCAGTGACACCAGAAGAAGCCTGAGCCACTGTCGCAGTAGTTTGATCCAGGGCTTTCTGCTGCTGCTGAGAAAACGTATTCATACGTCCTTCAAAGACGCTCATCTGCTCTCGCAAGACTTCCAGAACCGAGGCCGTGTTCTCCTGAATGGCCCTCATATCGCTGCCTGCTTGCACCGACACATTCTTCAGCCGCTCGTCGAGCTCCGAAATTTCACTGTAGACCTGACGTAATTCACCAATGGCTAACTGCTGGGAATCATTGATGATACTGAGAGCGTTAGTTGTTCCCTCAAGCTGAACCACCGCGGAGCTGACAGCATTTCCAAGCTGCTGACCAGCACTTGCGAATGTGTGCGTATGATCATTCAGAGAGTCTGCGCCCTCTTTTAGATTTACAGCCGCGTTTCGCAATTCGCCCGACGCCTGTTCATTCGCGCGGGCAACGCCCTGGAAACTGTCTGCGATGTTTTCCTGTCCCGCGAGGAAAGACTCTAAACGGCCGATAAGCTCCTCGACTCCGCTGTTTATTTCCGAAGAAGCCGACTGAACGGCGCTCATAGTGTTTAGAAGGGCTTGCTGCTGTTCTTCTCCGGCCGCTCCAACTTTCGACATAAACTCGTTCATCAAACCATCGAGCGCCTTTTCCGATCCATGGTGCGCGTTATTCACTAACTTATCGATCGCTGGCGCGAGGACCTCTCGCAAAGACTCAGAAATACTAGCTTTCATGGTATCGGCAGCTTGAGACATCGCCTCTTGCAACCGATGTCCAATTTTCTCATCCAGACCAGCAAGAGTTTCCTTACTTTGGAGAGAGGATTCCTCAATATTTACTAAGCTCTGTTCAGCCGTCACACGCGGATACAAGAAATCAATTGTGTTTTGAAGGCTACTTATTCGGGCTCGGACATAGCGCTCGAGAAGTTTTTCCAAAAAGTTGAACGAGACACTCAGAGAAACACCCCACAGGGACGTCATGAATGCGATCGACGCCCCCGAAATCATTGCAAAGATTCCCTGTTTCAGTGACTCGACCTCTCCAAGACCACCGCCGCCTGCCGCTGCAGTCGCTGTTACGGAATCAGACAATGCAGCCAGTCCCATCTGAAGTCCGGCGAATGTTCCAACCACGCCAATCGCCGTCAAAATACCCGGCATCGCAGCAAGTAAGCGGTTCTCCGTTAAACCCCTCGCAAGCGTATGTGTGTTGAAAAAATGTGGCGCATCTATCGTATTAAATAAGCGCGAACGCGACTCAATTAAGACGAGCGACTCATCAAACTCACGCCATAACTTACCGCTGCGGGTATCCGTCTCCGCCCGTTGGCGAAGCTCTCTTCGGCGCTCAGCCAGCGACTCACGATCAGTATCTTTAACCAGAGACTCCAACTCCTCAACTCGAGCGCGACTCGCCATCAATTCTTTTAGAGCAAAAAAGAGTCCACACAGGAATATAGTCAGTAAGAACAGGACAATTACGGCGCTAAAGCCCTCGGGCGTCCCCATATCGCTCACGCTAGAAAAATCCGGAACAATTGTCTCTAGGCTCAGCTTTAGTGTATCCGCAGTCTGTTGGTCTTCTTCCATGTTTTTACTCAACGTATTTCTTATTACTTACAACCGGAGCGCTATTGCTAGCCCGAAAATGTTCCTTGCCTGCGAGGATTGCTCACTTTCACAGCTCAACCTCTGCCGTATTTTGAATTTCCAATTTGCCGACATAAGCAATATAGCTTTCCCAACCCTCAACTGACGCCAAACTCAACGAAGCTGGCCTTCCATTCTCAAGTGCATGGCGGGCTGCCCTTACCTTTCGGCGCTGCTTACGTGAAATTGTAGATCTTCCACTGTTGAGCGTAATACCGCATATCTGCTGCGCTTGGTGGCCTCTGAGGATCTTCAACTTGTTGGGCTTCTCGTTGAGTTCGAACCCCTGCTCAGCGAGCATGCTGCGTACGCCATTCACAATTTTTCTCGCTTTGATAGGATCATCCTCAGCCAACGAAAAGGTTAAGTCGTCTGCGTAGCGGGTGTACTTTGCGTCCATGAGATTGGCGAACTGGTACGCAGCGATATCAAATTTTCTAAGAACTAAGTTGGAGAGAATGGGACTAGTCGGTGCGCCTTGTGGGAGGCCATTGGCCGTCATACAGAGATCAAGTAGTCGCTCTAATGCCTTAGGCTCTTGGTACACAAAACGCCATAACATCGGTCTCAACATGTCTCGCGTTACAGAAGGAAAGA
>Ga0206127_1001141_pt1 | contig 29595 bp, 28 predicted proteins | sample Helgoland_Spring_6_FD_148646 | JGI IMG/M metagenome (GOLD analysis project Ga0206127, IMG submission 148646) | Pelagic subsurface seawater microbial communities from Kabeltonne, Helgoland, North Sea - Helgoland_Spring_Bloom_20160419_1 | ecosystem: Environmental > Aquatic > Marine > Epipelagic ...
ATTGTGAATATATCTAGTGTGTTCGGCATGATCAGCTTACCTTCTCAGGGTAGTTATAATGCCTCTAAATTTGCAGTTAGGGGCTACACAGAAGCACTTATCCAAGAAATGATTGCAGATGGTCATACTGTAGGGGTGAGCTGTGTTCACCCAGGTGGCATTGCAACTGATATCGCGAGAAATGCACGGGTAAGTCATAGTGATGATAAAGAGTTGATGACCAAAAATTTTGATAAGTTGGCCAGAACAACCCCCACACAAGCAGCACAAACTATTTTAAAAGGGGTGTTAAGAAACAAAGCCCGAATTATGATTGGGGCTGATGCCCATGTGATCCACTTCTTGGTTAGGTTGCTGGGTTCTGGTTATCAAGTATTAACTCGGAAATTGATGGGCAGTATGAATCACTAATCCGTGGGTTCATTATAGGAATGTAATGAACCGTCATTGGTGAATAAAAAAGAGACTTAGCCAGCTAGTTATTGAATTATTGCCCCCACAACACTACTGCACCTCTGGGAAGCAGGTCATGTATTTATAACAAAGCGACTTATTTTAGAATAATAGAAGCCAAAGTAATCACCTGCTTGTTTTGCGTGTAGCTACCAGAGCATTAAACATTATAATAAATTTTATGTTTATTAATACCTTGAACTTGGTATTTAACAAGCAGTTATGGCAATAGCACTGCAATGCTTTAAGGAAATATTTAGTTAATCATCTGCCAATCCATCTTGTATTACTAGATGCTTTGCAACAAAAACCTCATCAACTAAAAATATCTGATGTTGTAATGTATCCCAAACCGATTTGCCAATATCCGATATAACAAGATCAATATCTTTGTATCTCCCTTGAAATAAATTTTCTATTCGGTGTTCTGATTCGCCTATTGTATAAAAACACCCTTTAATTTGCGTATCCTCTGGAGCTGCTCAGCATCCTGTGTCACAACAAAGGAGGAGGGATAAACATTAAACAACACGCTTAGATAACCCAATTGAAGCGTTCATAAAAGTCAGATGAAATCGAGGATTAAACTCAAAGTCATCATTCTGGAAATAGATTTGATGATATGTCACGATAGAACTGTCACAAGGTGAACTTGGATGGGTCATAAAAACGGGATCGGTAGCACTTTAATAACCATAGAATCTAGCTTCTGGCGCTCTTCCACAGAAACATCATCTTCAAAAGATATTTCATCAAAATACTGCGCCGGACTGCCATGACTAAGCAGATACATGGGAGTGCATTGAATTATTATTTTAGACACCGCTTTGTTAAAAATATTTACAGAATTTTGTTTAAATTTTTTCGAAACCCCCAGCTTAATCGAAGTAACATTCGGTGGAATCCGCTCTATGATGTCATTATAAAGGTGAGAGCCATGTTTGAGATCACCAAACTGTGGCTGACTATTTACTTCGCACACAATCGTATTGTTTGTTCGCCATGGTTCTGATGCATCCTCTGAAATAAGGTCAACACCACTTATATTAAGGCTTAATGTTTGAGTAGCTTGCACGCATAGCTCTGCATTCTGTGGATGCAGAAACGAAAGAAAATCTTGGGATGTACCACCGCGACTTTCGTTTGAAGTTGCTGCTAATATAATTTTTTCACCATTACTGGGAATGGAGCTTAGCGTCAGACCTAATTTTTTCAAATTTAAAGTAGTAACATTGTCGATAGGTATCGGCTTCAGAGATGTATTTATAGAATTATGCTCTGGCGTCATATTTCTAACATTGATAATATCTCTAATGGATGAATTTCCATCGCCTATGATACTAGCTGGTTCCATTTTCCATACATCCATTACCTTTCCATGATGCACATGTACACGGTAGGAAAATCCTTTAATGAATTTTTCCAGTATTAAACTTTTATAATTAGCCGAAGCATTATCGAAGCATTGCTTTAGCTCAGTTTTATCAATAATATTTGCAAATACTCCCCGACCTTGCTCTTCAGCTTCAGGCTTGAGAACGACTGGGTAACCGATTTTTTCTGCAAAGGACACTGCTTCCTCAACTGTGTTAACACGCGCCTGCTCAGCAACAGGGAAGCCAGACATTTTCAATAGACGGTTCGTATCAACTTTACTTTTTGCCAGTGTGACGCCAATGGCACTTTCTTGGTCGGTGATCGAGCTGCTGAAGATACTTGAGCCACTTCCATAGCCGAAGATGATATAGCTCTGGTTGAATATATTGAATGGAATTTTTCGCTCGGCGGCAGCAGCAATAAAGTTGCCTGCGTTAGTTCCTGCTGGTAGAAAACGGCGCGCTTGTTTCTTCTGTTTGTCTGCAAATTCAATAATATCTTCATGTATCATACCTCGGCCCATGTTTGATAATAGGGGCTGTAAGGCGTTGGCGTTAAATATACTCATGGCGGGAGAAAGTGTTGGGATGGCAAAGCATAATGCGCCTCCCTCCTCAAACAACTTAATGGGCGTAAACCTTTGGTCCCCGCAGTGGTGGTTCAATATATCAATTATTATGACATAGATTGCTGGGGCTGTGTCAAGGTCAACCAGTAAACTGTCAGCTGAAAACCGGTTGTCGTCTTTAAAGGAAGGCAGGCTTTCTCTCAATTCCGCAAGTCGTATAGTAAGTATGTCTGTTACTGATGGAGCATCACTGAAACGCAAGATAAGCGAAGGCTGTATCGCGCCATATGCGTAGCCTTTTATCTGCTGTCTTTCAATCTTCATAAACCGCGGCCCTCTAGTACATGTAAAAATAAAAAATCACTATTTTTCACAACTTGAAAATATATAATGCATCATGTTTTCCGTATTTACTTGTCTTTTATGTCTTTTATGTCTTTTATGTCTTTGAGGATGTGAAAGTTGGCTAATTTTCGTTTACTAATCATATGTTTTCAAATAATTTAGAATCTAAAATAAGCGCTTACCGTTATTACGTAGACCAGCTCTGAATATTGCCCATGATGATGAACGTCTTTTATTCGAACAGGCTTATCTGAGGATTAAAGTCCAGAATTCGCTCTTAGGCGACTGCAGGGCTCGGTCAAAACCTAATTTAAAAATCGTCTGGTTGAGTCAGAACTATTTCAGTGTGGTTTGTTCTGTTCAGGTGACTATTTCAACCCCGTTATTGGTGCCAATCAATACTATGTCTGCACCACGATCAGCGAACAATCCATTCGTCACCACACCTACTATGGCATTGAGTTGTCTTTCAAGTTCGACTGGGTTTAGAATTTTTAGATTATATACATCCAAAATGACATTGCCGTTATCAGTGACGATACCTTGTCGATAGGCCGGATCGCCACCAAGTTTGACTATTTCTCTGGCCACATAAGAGCGGGCCATGGGGATCACTTCAACGGGCAGTGGAAACTGACCTAGCATAGGTACTTGCTTAGTATCATCAATAATACAAATAAATTTCTCAGCCACAGCAGCAACAATTTTTTCTCTAGTGAGGGCGGCACCCCCGCCCTTTATCATATGTTTGTGCTGGGTTATTTCGTCTGCACCGTCTACATATATATCGAATTTGTCTACTGAATTCAGGTCAAATACGTCAATGCCCATCGCTTTTAAGCGCTCAGTGGAGACATTTGAACTAGATACGGCACCTTGAATTTTATGTTTTACATCAGCCAGTGCATCGATAAAATAATTAACCGTGGAGCCTGTGCCAACACCCACAATTGCGTCATCTTTTATGTATTTTAATGCGGCATGGGCTGCGGCTTTCTTTTTATCATCTTGAGTCATTTGTTTACAGGCCCTAATATTTGTAAATACCTTGATTCTTATTAGTGTAACTCAAGCGGCAGTTCAGTCGACACTAAAAAATTGCTCTGGGGTCGCAATGCCATTTAATGGGATATCCCAGCTATCGGTGAACAACCTATCAGTTTGTTGACAGGTATGCGCTAAGCCAATAAGTTGAGTGGGTAGTGAGTCTCGACGTAAAGGGGCTAATGTTCGATCATAATATCCCCCCCCCATACCTAATCTATTGCCTTTAGCATCAAAGGCAACCAAGGGGGTGAGTATCAATTCAATATTGGTCAGTGGGCAGATATTTTGGGTGGTCACAATTGGCTCTTTAATCCCATAACTGTTTTTATGGGTAGGCGAATTGGGGAGATAGTTAACAAACAGCAAATGCCCTTTACTAAAAGGATGTAGTACAGGTAATAACACGCACTTACCTTGTTGCCAGCAATAGTCAATAATTGCCTGAGGGTCTATTTCTCCATCATTCGCAATATAACAGGCAATGGTTTTTACTTGAGGGAGTGTGGTTGATGTAAGGCAGGTTGTGAGTATTTTAGTTGCCGCTTCTACTTGGTGCAGAGGCGATAACATTTTTCGATTTTTTCGATACGTATGACGGAATTGTTGCCTTTCTAATGCATCTGAATAGGACATGCTTTAAGTATCCGCAAGCTGATCTAAGTCGTCAAATATTGTTTCAGCTTCAGTATCTAAAATTTCATAGTCATAGAGCACTTTTAAACGAGCGGCTTCGTCTTTTGTTGGAGGGGCCATTTTCATAATATATCTAATTGGTCTCACACTGATGAGACCATAACATAGTTAATTACTCCACCAAACCCTGTACATTGCTATAGGTATCTACATACAGTTGGGTCAAACGTTTATTGTCTACCTTAGTGGCGACATTGATTGTTTGCGCATTGAGCCAATCTGGACTTGCAGTGGTGTTAGGCAGTGCAACTGAGGTTTGACCAATGTTTAAGGGATCGGTAGAGACCCTTGCGTGACCGGTTTGTAACTCGAACAAGCTAGGTTCAACCAAATGCGCAAGAGGCATAGCATCGTGGAAAAAACACACCTCCTCGTCTCTATTTTGAGAATAAAATTTCATATAAAATTGTGCTGCATCATGGACAAAACCGCCCAGTGTAGGATTATTTTGTTTAAGCTGACTTAAAAATTCAGGTTTAAACGGACAAGAGTTTGTGACATCTAGGCCAAACATGTTTAGCTGCCATGATGCCCCAAACACAATTTCAGCTGCGTACGCGTCGTTCCAAATATTGGCTTCTGCCACAGGTGTGACGTTACCAGGTACAAACGCTGCTCCACCCATTACTGATACCGCTTTAAGTAATTTAGGCAGTTCAGGTTCAAGACGTAATGCTAAAGCTAAATTGCCTAATGGGCCAATAGCAACAACAGTGATTTCACCGGGATATTCACGTGCCATATCCACAATAAACTGCGCCGAACTTCGTGGGTCTAGTTTACCCTCAGCTGCAGGGAAATTGATGTTGCCAAATCCATCATCGCCATGAACAAAATGTGCATATCCCGACTCTTTTCCTACCCAAGGCATACCAACGCCCTTACATACAGGAATATCTTTGTTAGCAAAGGCACATAAAGTAATTGCATTTTTGGCTGCCATTTCAACTGGTACGTTGCCAAATACAGTCGTTAGCCCCAACACGTCGATTTTGGGGTGTTGGAAGGCAAAGAAAATTGCCATTGCATCATCAATACCTGGGTCTGTATCTAGTATAATTTTGTAGCGCATTTATTGTCTCCCTGAAAGGTTATTGCTTAGCAAGAAAACGATTCACGTCTTCTTCATTAGGTATGGATTGTGCTGCGCCAAGTTTCATAACGGCCAGTGCAGAGGCTGCGCAAGCACGAATTAAGGCGGTTTTTGAATCGGTATGGTTACTGTAAGCAGATAAAAAATAGCCAATAAATGTATCGCCTGCTGCTGTTGTGTCTACTGCGTCTACTTCAAAAGCAGGCACATCGATGGTTTTGTCTTTCTTAAGCATACGCACCCCAACTTTACCCAAGGTAATCAATACTTCGGCGTGGGACCAATCTTCACGAAAATACGCTTCTATTTTATCCAAATCTTTACGACCAGAGAGCTCTTCAGCTTCGACTTCGTTGACTATTAATAAGTCAATGCATTCATGTGGTAGATGTTTGACCGACTCTGTCATAGGTGCGGGGTTAAAAGCTACGCGTAAGCCTTTTGCTTTGGCTTGGGCCAGCACTTGGTCAATATTGTTGGTTTCATTTTGAGTCAATACCCAATCTTCAGGTTTTACAGTGTCTAATGCATCCATTATGTCTTTATGTGTTATTTCATGATTGGCACCGCCAAACAATACTATGGCGTTTTCAGCTGAGGGAGTAATTTGAATAATCGCGTGACCAGAGGCAGTTTCAGTGCATGTTATATGTTTACAATCAATACCATCACGGATCATGGTTTGTTTGAAAGCAACGTCAACTTCGTTAATCTTACCAACATGGAGTACTTCAGAGCCTGCTCTGGCTAATGCGATGGATTGATTAGCTCCCTTTCCGCCTAGTAAGCACTGGTAATGGCTGGATGCTATGGTTTCACCGGGCTGAACGAAGTGATCTACCTGATATACATGGTCGATGTTGATTGAACCAAAATTAATAACGGCCATGATGCCTTGCCTCTTGTTTTAAAGTTCTGATTTGGAATTTATTCTAGCCGAATAAAGGCGCATAATAACCTTTCATAAAAACTGACCATTTGGTCTAGAAGCAATTATATTGATTTTTACTGTGACAGCAAATTTATCTACGCAAAAATGGATAATTTATGTACAAACCCAGTTTTGGTAATGAAGGGGGAGGCATTGGTTAAAAATAATCTTACAGATATTGTGGCACCATGACCCCAAGGCCACCAAACAACCATTATTTTTGGATGGCGTTGAATATTGGTACTGAATAGCTTTTGTTGTTTAACCAGTTTTGAAAATGCCCCCGCGTAATGTTTGACTTCTTCAGGTGCTTTTTTGATGGTTTTAACATCCCAGATTACAGGTAAAAATTGTTGTAATGTAAAAAACACTTGGTCTTGTTTATCTACTGAAAATTCAGCGATCATCACTTTATGAAAATCATCATATTTCCATTTAACCAAAGAAGTTAGGCTTCCATTACATCTTTTCCGTAAGTGTGTATTTGTTGTTCTTGATTCATATAGCTTCTAGTCTCAATCCGTTTATAAACGTTTGGATGTCTCCCAAAATGCCGCTGTCTAGTATAAGCCCGTGAACCGAAAGTTCAGGGCGGAAGTATCATCACTACCTTAGGCTTCTTGATACGAGCCAAGCTTGCACAATAGTAGTGGAATCAACTCCCTAGGTAAAAAGCATCGGCCAGGGACATAACTAAACTGGCAAACACCCCAGGAGACGTAGAAAACTGTTTGTTATTACACCAATAAATAACTCGCGATACACCAAACATCCTTATTTAATCAGTTAGCAGTCAGATATACTAGCGCTATCGCATCCTCTAACGTGTATTTGCCCTCCTGAGAGTGGTAGAATTATTTGGTCCAACGATTGAGAGAACACTTTGAATACATCAACTAACCTTTTCGATACTTTAACTCCGTTACTCGAACGGAACAATATATTAACCACAGCCGCAGAAGTACAAGGTATGTTTTGTGGCATGTTAGGTGGTGGTATGCCACTAGAATGCCAAGATTGGTTAGAGCCTCTCGCTGATTTTATTCACCAAGGTGAGATGTTTTCCAAAGAAGTAGACGAAGCGTTCAAAAGTCTTTTCGATAGTACATGCCAGCAATTGGTTGAAAATGATTTTGCACTGGTACTTTGTTTACCTGAGGATTCATCCCCTATTAACGAGCGTGGTCAGGCTTTATTGAATTGGGTACAAGGTTTTATGCTTGGTTTTGGTTTACATCAGGATGATTTAACCGGTTGTTCTGAAGATGTTAAAGAAGCCCTAGAAGATTTTGCGGAAATTGCGCGGATGGATGATGAAATGAGTGAAAATGAAGAGTCAGAACAGGCTTTGTTTGAAGTAATGGAATATGTGCGCGTTACCGCTATGTTATGTTTTAACGAGTTAGGTAAGTCACCTGAACAACAACAAAGTCAACCCAAAACGGTTCACTAGACGTTTTATTCAGCGGTTTATTAAAATAAGCCTAACATCTTTGTTTTTGTAAACAGTAAAGTGAGTCAAGTCATTGCCCATGAATAACACCGAATTTTTAACACGTCAAAAACATTTATTAGAAAAGATGCAGCCTAACAGTATTTGTTTGGTGCCCGCGTCAAACTTAGTCACTCGCAGTCGTGATACAGAGTATCCATTTCGCCAAGACAGTTATTTTCAATATTTGTGTGCTTTCCCTGAGCCAGAAGCTTGGTTGGTATTATCTAATCATCAAGAATATTCAAAGGGATTGTGCGTTTTATTCTGCTTAGATAAAGACCCTACTATGGAAATTTGGCATGGGCGCAGAACGGGTCTCAGTCAAGCCAAACAGCAATACCCCGTAAACATGGCCTTTGCTTTAGAAGAATTAGATGAACAGTTATTAGATTTGATTGATGGCCATCAAAATATATATTTTGCTCAAGGACATAACCCTGACGCCGATGACCTTGTTTTTTCTTTATTGCAAGCATTACGTGATGCCCCAAAACAAAGTAAAGAGGCTCCTTCTAGCCTGATTGATGTTCGAATCATCTTAGATGAAATGCGATTAATTAAGTCTGCTAATGAAATAGACATGATGCGTCAAGCGGCAGCTACCGCGACCCAAGCACATATCCGAGCCATGAAATTTGTTGAGGCGGGTAAAAATGAATATCACCTTGAAGCAGAAATTCATCATGAATTCGCCATGCAAGGCGCTAAATATCCAGCCTATGGCACTATAGTTGGGGCAGGTGATAATGCTTGTATTTTGCATTACACTGAAAATAATCAAGATCTAAAAGTCGGCGATCTAGTCTTAATTGATGCCGGTTGCGAATGGCAAGGTTATGCATCCGATATTACCCGCACATTCCCCGTTTCTGGGATTTTTTCAATCGAGCAAAAGCAACTCTATCAACTGGTGTTGGATGCGCAACTCGCCGCCTTTGATGTGATTAAGCCCAACAACACTATTAAGCAGGCTAGCGACGTGGCAATTGCTGTGATCACCCAAGGTTTGATTGATTTAGATATATTGAAAGGGGAATTAGCCGCTAATATCGAACAACAAACCTACCGTGCGTTTTATATGCACGGTCTAAGTCATTGGCTTGGTTTAGATGTACATGATGTCGGTCATTACAAAATAGATGGTCAAGAGCGACCGCTCAAACCTGGAATGGTACTAACGGTTGAGCCCGGTATTTATATAGCACCTGATGCAGATGTTGATAGTAAATGGTGTGGCACAGGTATTCGTATTGAAGATAATTTACTGATAACCCAAAGTGGTCATGAAAACTTGACTGAAGCTGCACCTAAAACTATCAACGACATTGAAGCACTGATGACAAAAAAGAGTGGCTAACAGTATGCATGTATATGACATTATTATAGTGGGGGGGGGCACAGTAGGGTTGACTCAAGCCCTTGCTTTAAAAAATAGTGGTCTGTCGGTGGCGGTTGTTGAAAGCCATGTTAGTGAATCTATGCCAACTGGGGCTCCTCAGTTACGTGTTAGCGCGCTGACGCTTGCTTCAGAAAATATTTTACAAAATTTAGGTGCTTGGCAACATTTAGATCTTAACAGGCTATGCAGTTATGAAAATATGCAAGTTTGGGATAAAGACAGTTTTGGAAAAATTGCGTTTTCTGCTGACCAAGTTCAAAAAAAGCAACTAGGTCATATTGTTGAAAATCAAGCAATTAGGCATAGCTTATGGGTGCAAGCCCAGAGCAGTGGATACATTGAGTTTCTCGCCCCTAAAAAAATTAAGCAATTAGTTTTTGGCCAGCAAGAATGCTTTATTACCTTAGACGACAATAGCCAGTTAACCGCTAGGTTAGTTATAGGTGCTGATGGCGCTAATTCGATAGTCAAAAAACAAGCAAATTTAGCGCAAACATTTTGGGATTATGATCAACATGCCATAGTCGCAACGGTTAAAACTGTTTTGCCTCACAATCACACCGCTAGACAGATTTTCACTCCTACTGGACCTTTGGCTTTCTTGCCTTTATGGGATGCACATCATTGTTCTATTGTATGGTCACAAGATGAACCCATAGCAGCCGAATTACTCAAACTATCAAACCAAGCATTTAATACCTCTGTGACAGCAGCATTTGATTGCACCTTAGGTTTATGTGAACTGGTTAGTGACAGGCAAAGCTATCCCCTTAAAATGCGCTACACTCGACAGTGGGTAGCTAATAGAGTGGCTATTATTGGTGACGCAGCACATACCATTCACCCTTTGGCTGGTCAGGGAGCCAATCTAGGTATATTGGATGCTGCTGCTTTGGCTGAACAGATTATTAGGTTGGTCGAACAAGACAAGGATTTTGGTTTAGCTAAAAATTTACGATCTTTTGAGCGCTGGCGCAAAACTGAAGCCGTTAAAATGGTGTCGGCTATGGAGGGTTTTAAGCGTTTATTTGCTGGAGATCAACCTATTAAAAAATTTATCAGAGATGCTGGCTTAAGTTTGGCTAACCACTCATCACTTACTAAACAAAAAATCATTCAGCATGCCATGGGTCTTGAAGGCGAATTACCTGAGTTGGCTAAAGGGCGTTCAGATTAGATATTTGTATTTTTAAATCTCAACAGTTGTAATTTATATTTTAAAGGAATATCCAGTGAATAAATTTATTATTGTTAGCGCTTTCACCCTGACACTGGTTGCTTGTGGTTCTCATCAAGCACCCGCTTACGAAAAAGACAAACGTCCACAAGACCGAGGTCAATACACTGGAATAGAAGGGGTTATCCAAAAGCAAAAAGTTCAAGCTTATCTGACTAACCAAGCTAACCAATTGAAGTGCCAAGATTCGCGATTAGATTTGGTTGATGCTGAAGCTGAAGGAGATATCAATATGATCCGCCGAGTCAAAGCAAGAGTCCAAAAAAATTGTGTAGTCGAAAAATAATCCCCGAGAACTTGTATTATGACCCCAGCGGTTAACAGTGCTAAAAAAGCGAAAATTAAATATACACTTCATCATTACCAACATGACAGTGGGGCCCCTTCTTATGGACTGGAAGCGGCTGAAAAGCTGGCCATATTGCCTGAACGCGTCTTTAAAACCTTAGTGGTTAAACTAGATGAAACGCAGCTAGTGGTTGCAATACTGCCAGTTAATTCTATGTTGAGTATGAAGAGTGTTGCTAAGGCTTATGGAGCTAGAAAGGCTGAAATGGCTGACAAGGTTGAAGTCCAGCGCAGCACGGGTTATGTATTAGGTGGTGTTAGCCCTATTGGTCAGAAAAAATCGTTGAAAACAGTCATTGATCAATCTGCACAGCAATATCCAACTATTTATGTGAGTGGTGGCCGAAGGGGCTTAGAAATTGAATTAAATGCACTAGACTTGCAAACCCTTACCCAGGCATTATTCGCCACTATCTCCCAATAAAGTTACCTTCAATGAACATCGATGTTTTTACTCTGAACTCTCAGGACGCACATATACTCAAGATATGTTATTCCTGCTTGAGCACTACACGCTTGATCCTATGGGCGGAGCAATGGCGTTAAGCCAAGCAGTAAGAGATAATTTGGCATCTGAATTGGTAAAATTACCGCAAGTCTTCAGTGTAATCTGTTATGTAGAAGACAAGCCTGCAGGTTTGGTAAATTGTTTTGAAAATTTTCAACGTTTAAGTGTCAACCTTTGATTAATATTCACGATTTAGTAGTGTTGTCTGAGTATAGAGGTTTAGGGCTCAGTCAAAAAATGTTGCAATATGTTGAAAATATCGCTGTAGAAAAGGGCTGCTGCAAAATCATCTTGGAAATGTTAGAAGGTAATCGAGTGGCTAAACATGCCTACCTAAAGTTTGGTTTTGCTGGTTATGAACTCGACCCCAAAATGAGTAAGGCATTGTTTTGGGAAAAAGCACTTTGATAGATAAAGCGGCTCTTTATGATTGATTGCATTTTATGTTAGAGCTGTTTTCCTATTCATTGGATTATACAACCTTGGTGCTGCTATTTTTAGTGGCGTTTTTTATTGGCATGGCTAAAACCGGGATGCATGGTGCGTCTATGTTTGCTGTTCCTTTACTCGCGATCGTTTTTGGTGGAAAAGTGTCGGTAGGTTTGATGTTACCCATGTTGATTATGGCGGACTTGTTTGCCGTTAAATATTACCACAGACATGCTAATTGGTATTTCTTGATCAAGTTATTTCCTTCGGCCGCCATCGGAGTATTGGTTGGCACTTGGCTGGGTAATATCATTGATGACCAAGTATTTAAAACTATAATGAGTGTGATTATTTTTGCCAGCTTGGGGTTGATGTTATGGATGGGAAAAGCCAATAAAGATTCTATTCCAGACTATCTATGGTTTGCATTAATGATGGGGTTTGTAGGGGGGGTGACGACTATGGTCGGCAACTTAGCAGGCTCCGTTATGGCTTTGTACTTGCTTAGTATGCGACTACCTAAAAACGAGTATATTGGCACCGCTGCTTGGTTTTTCTTAGCGATTAATCTGTTCAAAGTACCCTTTCACTTGTTTAGTTGGGAGAGTATTGATCTTAATTCTTTTTTGCTAAATCTAATCTGTTTACCTTTTATTGCTTTAGGTGCTTGGGTGGGTATTGTTATTGTGAAACGTATAGAAGAAAAATATTATCGTTGGTTGGTCATTGGAATGACGGGTTTAGCGTCTGTTTTGATGTTGTTTTAATACCAATTCTAAAACAGCTTTCGTTCTAACCATAATAAACTCATAGACAAGACCAGCAGCCTCCATAACCAGCTTTTATCAAGTGACTTCACTGAGCTTTCTACAACCTGTTGTGTATTTTGCTGTTGCGCTATGTTTTGGCTGGATTGGTGATTTTTAGCTTGTTGCCACACTGACCAATTTTTTTCAGCATAAGCATATAACCAGGTATCTAATGACCACTGGTTAGCATTTTGTGGAGCAGCTAATCCAGTATTTTCTGACCAAGTTAATTGGTGCCAGCCGCTCTTTGTTGGCCATATCGTGAGGCAGTGTTGTTCGGTTTGTACTAGGTCTTGGGTCAATATTAAAGGTAGCGGGTTAGTCTTATCAACTGTCACACCTGGATCAGTGACGCCCAGCAAACACTTTTGTTGGCCTTGATTGACCAAACGTAATGAGTTCGGTTTAGTTTTTAGCCAGTATGGTGATTGTTTGGGTCTGGCTAATTGATGTATAACACTCTGCCAATAGTGGCTGTATTGTTCGGATAATCCCGCAGTTTGCCAGCCATAAGTCGAGTTGATCAGTGATAACGCCACTTTTCCCAAACCGATATGGCTGAGAGATACCAGTGTTTGTGCGATATTATTTTGTACCAGTGGAGTATGCTTAACAGCTGTGATCTTGGCTTTTAATAATGGCATTAGCTGTTCTATTTGGCTATGTGGCCAAATGGGGGTAGATGCATAATTCGCTACTTCTAGAGGTTGAATGTGAATATCCGATAACCAGTCCATTGACGCAACAGGCCAAGCACTGACGAGCTCATTATCGGCAATAATATAAACCCCTAAGCCTCTGTTAACCGCTGCTTGTAAAGCATTCATTGATTGCTTTTTTAATGCCAGTAAGGCGCGTCCATCTATTACTAACCAATCAAAATTATCCAATGTACGGTCAACAAATGGCGCAGTGATTTGTGCTAATTCTGTAGCGCTCAGATTGATATTTTGTCGGATATCTTTATCTTGACTGATTTGTGTCAAAATACTTACCTGACTGCCGAACTCTGCAGCCCAGTTTTTTAATTGCCGTGTTTCAAACGATGGGCTCGATTGTTTTATCAGTATTTTTAGCTTAGCTGGTTTAGTCACAGAAAAGGCCATAGGTTCGTCTGCTAATACTTTCGAGTTGTTGTTTTGATTAAGCTGCAGCCTATAAGTCCATTGGCCAACACTTTTTGCTGAAAAGCTCAAGGCAAAACGCTCAAAGGGTTTAACCCTAGTTGTTTGAATGATTTTTCCTGCGGGATCAAGCAAATTCACTTGGTAAATAGAATCTGCTGCTAGGGGCTCATCTGTGCCTTGTAGTTGCCCCATGATTTGCACAAATTGGCCTACAGCCAACTCTTTTGGCCACGACATATCAACTAGTCCTAAACGTGGTTTAGAAGCGGAAAAGGTCACTGAAACATTAGTGAATGATTTCCCCATAACTAGTTGTAAGTTTTGCCATTGGTTTGAATTAAGCCCATCTCCTACGACAAACAAATTATCAATAGCATCTCGGTAAGATAATATTTGTGACGGAACATCAATCTGCGTAGCCACCTCAAATATGCTGCTATTCGTCACTGATTTAGCCGCCCCTCGCATCACAAATACAGCTTGTTGCGGGTCTATTTTCTCTAATTGCTGATCAGTCGCCCCATGAGTAATCAGATAAACCATTGAAGGTTGCTTACTGGTTATTTGGATATCAAAGGCTAATCCCACAACCATCAAAGTGGCAACAGTATTTATGACTAACACGCCCGTCAGCCTTGCCTTTTTGTTTTTTAGTCGCTGACCCGCAAAGTAGCTAGTGATCATTAAACCAATTGTTACCAGCAAAACCATTAAACTTGCGGCAATGGGATAAGCGGCAAATAATCCTAGTGAGAAAGTCACGGCTGAGCGTCCTTTTTCTGTTGTTGTAAAAATGCCTGATATTTTTGCAACATCTTGTTCTGCAGTGAATAGGATGTTTGCCTAGTTGTCGGCGCAGCGATAGGTGGAGGCAGTATTTGCCATAATTTCTTACGTAACTCGCTGATACAGTCTTCGCAATTAGTTAGGTTAAAAGAGTCCGCTAATTGGATTTTCTCTAATGTAGCGATAAAAGTAATGTCCTTAGGAGTGACAGAGAGTTGCTCTGAAAAATAGGTTTTTACTTTTTCGAGTATGCTGGTTTGTTCAATTGTTAAGGTGTTATTTAATGACTTATCTAAGTGTTGATTTAGAATAGTGAGTAAGGCTAAGGCTGATTGTTTAGCTGTGTTTTTTTTAGGTGTTGTTTCATTACGCTGGTAACTTAGTATGTCGGTTAGATCGCCTTGATAGCGTCGTTTTTCAGATACCGGAGGTGGTGCAAAACCTAATCGTTTAACGTAAATGCGTTCGGCTTTTTTCGCTCGGTTCAATAGTTCTAAAGCTTGATTTTCAAAGGGTAATGCAAGTTCTGGCTGGGAAAGTAACAAATGTAGTTCAGCCTGCCACATGTTAGCAATCGCCCGCTTCATTAATAGTTTGGGGTTTGGAGTGCCATTTTTAATGAAATTACCGTCATCGGCTTCACCATGAGCATGCCCAAACTGTGAAATAACTGTGCTATAGCCTGATTTATCGTTGCCTTCTGAGCTGTGCTCAGAGTCTTCGTGTTCATGTTCTGATGCTGGTTTTTCTGCGTCATCAGCATGTTTATCATCTTCATCATGCTCGTCATGTTCCAACTCTGGGCCAGCCTCCATTGCCTGAGGTGTACCACTGTCAAATTCATCACCTAAAAACTGCCCATATTTTTGTTTAAGAAAACTTTGGGCAGCGCCTAATTCTCGGGAGATGTGGTCAATTTTATCTTTTGACAGGTTATTTTTATCAGCGATTAATTCTTTGGTCTCTATAATTATTTGTCTTTGGCTTTTAAAATACTCGGGTATAAAGTCTATTAACGCGCCGTCGGCTAAAACCGCCTGTTGCTCATCTTCAAGCCAGCGAATAATTTTACTGGCTGAACGACTTTGCTGAGCAATGGGTTGGCGGTTATCCCATGCCCTAATACTAAAATATAGTTCGTCACCGGGTTGCATATTTAGCTCGGTTAAATCCCAGTTTTTAACGAAAAGTGTCTTGCCTTCCACTGAAGAGTGAGAATCAAATTGAAAGGTTTGATCACGAAATTTAACCGCTTCCCCCGAACCACTGGCAATCGAAGCAAGAATTTCTACCTGACTTAAACCAAAGTCATCATCGATTGAAACAATCGCTTGTAACCTAGGTTTAGAATCTTTAGCCAACTCGGTAATAGTTTGAGTAGGTTCGACAAAACGAATAGTGGGTCTGGTATCTGCTGTGACAGCAATAGTGTGAATACCTCCGAGTATTTTTTCATCAGCAGCTAGGTGGTAAACACCTGATTGACTCACTACTGTAGTGGCTAAGTAGTAATCATCGGCTTGTTGAATAAGGGCGATCCGTTGTTTGTCAGGCAGTAGTATTGATAAGTCGTTTTGTTGAGTTAATCCGCTGAACTGCAGTCGCCAAGTCACAGTTGAGCCTGCAATCAATTCTAAGTTCAATTCTGTTGTTTGTCTTGCCACCAAACCTGTGTAACTGGGCGCAGTGACAGTGATGATTTTAGTCACAAGGCTAATGGGTATTGTAGGTTTTGGAGCTTGATTGACCAATTCAGTATTAGCTGGTTTGACTTGGGATATAAAATCAGCAGGTATCAGTTTAATTAGTATGAATATTAGGACTACAGCTGCGCTTAATAATGTTGCTGGCTGGGATGAATATCTAGGTAAGCGCAAGCTAAGGTCTGTTGATAATAAGCTTTCTACTTTTGGTTGAACGCGATTTTTCTGTAATTGTTGTAAGGTTGTTAGGCCGCTACTAGGCAACAATATTAATTCGGCACTTTCTTCACATTCACTGAATTGTCGATTTAGATGTAACAACACCTCATTCGCCGTAATATTTTGATATTGTTTGCTTTGCGAAAATAGCAGCGCAGCTAAAGCAGTTGTTGCTGCAACGGCAATGATGGGCAGAACGATCCACTCAGTCATCCAATAAGTGGCCTGACCTGCACATAAAACTAGCAAAAATGTACAAGAGAGTTTTTGTAATAACCATCTACGCCTCAGGCGGATGACGATATTATCGAGTGTTTTGTGCGGAGTTATTGGATGACTAAACAATTATTCGTCCAACTCAGTTTTTACTCGAGAATTAGGCCATTCGCTTAATAATCTCTCTAGTATAAAAACGCTTACCAAGATCGATACCAACCAGATATGTAATGAAGTTGAGTCAGCCATGTTGCTGGATGATTTTTTATATGCTGCTGTCCTTTGAACCGCATTGTTTGATGAAGACTGAATAATTTGTGATGTGGATAATCGAGTGTTTTGTAACCACCAAACTTGGTTTTGTGAAGAAAACAATAATTGAGCTAAGGTTAAAACGAAGTCCGCTTGTTGTAGATTGTTAAGCTCTGCTTGAGTGATAATAGTGGGTGGCCATTGAGTGTCAAGATGACGAGCTGGTTGTTCGAAAAGCTGTTTGCTAAGGTTAATTATTTTATCGCTAGTAAGTAAGTGCATACTCTTGTTTTTTGTTTCGTCATAAGTGAGATAGTTGACAGCTAATTTCAGTTTTTTATGAGTGTTGATTACTTCAAATGCGGCGCGTAGATAGACTAATGAAGTCGTACTAAAATCATCGTAGATTACTGTTATATTCGTAGAATATTGTTCAGTAATATTTTCTTTAAGTATCTCTTTAACATGCCATTTAACTTGTTTAGGCAGCGGTATTTTTTTTCCAATAAACTGCTTTAGGCGGTTTGTTGTATACACAGATATCGCTGAATCAGCAGACAGTTGCGTGGTGTAGTCTGCCACTTTACTCCATATGTTGAGAGCCGGTGCTGGCGGATGATTTGCCGACCACTGGGCTAATTCCCTTGTATTAATACTGCGATTACTTGTGCCCAACAGCACTAAACTTGAGCCTTGAGCTTGGTCTATTAATGTTTGCCTTTCCTGATTATTGGTTTGGTTTAACCAATCTTCGGTCAACAATATATGCGAGTTAACCTGTTGGTTACTGTTTTGCCAATACACTTGAGTGAGTATCAGAGTTGCCAGTAAAAACATAAACAGTCGCAAAGCCAGCAACGCTAATTGTGTCAATCTGAGCTGTCGTAACCTAGGCGAGGTGCTTACTTTGATAAAAGCGATATGCGCAAAAGCTATAATACGAGGGCGGGCTTTGCTTAATAAATGTATTCCCAGTGGGATAAGTAAGGTCAACAAACCCAATAATGCCATGGGGGATGCTAATACGAATGGCATATTTAACATGCCTTCATCTTAATGCTTGCCTAGCGGCTAAAAAACGATGCAGCATTTTATCTAATGGTTGGTCGATGTTGGCAATATAATGTTGAATGTTGAGCTGGTTAAAGGTCTTTTTTATGGAATCTTGCCAGACTTGTCTTGCCGCTAAGTAGTCCATTTTTGCTAAATTTGCCGAGACTAATATTTGTTGCTTGCTTTCTCTGTCTTCAAAACGTATTTGCCCTTTATAGGGGAAGGTCAGTTCATCATCACTTTCCAATTGCATGGCTATGACTTCGGTTCTTTTACCAACCAAGTTTTCCATAAAGTCGATTATTTCATTGTCTTTTTGATAAAAATCACTAAGTACAAAAATGAGACTATTAGATTGCATGTGACTTAACTGGTGTTGTAAAACTTGCGGGGGTGGGAACACCGAACCCGTAAACATTTGACTGAGTTGCACCAGTAATTTTTGCCAGTGTTGTTTACCCGTCATGGCAGGCAAAAAGTGCAGGTTATCGCTCGACAGTCCCAATAAACCGATGGCATCACCTTGTTGGTGTGCGATGTAAGCGATAGTGGCTAAAAGGTGTTTAGCGTAGTCAAACTTATGCCAGCCTTCGTTAGATTCAGATTCAGATTCAGAGCTAGATTCAGACGAACGTTGCAACATAGATGCGCTGGCATCTAACACGAGCCAAATATTGATATTGCTTTCGCGTTCTGCTTCACGCACAAAATATCGGTCGGAGCGCGCAAATAACTTCCAATCAATATTGCCAAGGGGATCGCCAGGCTCATAGGCTCGATACTGGCTGAACTCTACACCTGTACCTCGCTGCACACTGGCATGTAATCCATGTAACAAGCCGTGAGCCACAGTCTTCGCTATCAAAGGCATATCTTTGATACTGGCGAGAACAAGTGGGTCAATAAGTGGTTGCATGCTATCCGCTTTTTAACATATCAAACAGCGGAGGACGATGGGGAAGAAGCGCCAAAAGGACTAACTGGCTCTGCTATGTCTTGTAATAAACCATCCACTACATCATCGCTGCAGATATTCTGCACTTCTGCTTGAAAACTCAACAATAGTCGATGCCTTAAGACCCCATGAGCCACCTGTTTGATATCGTCCATAGTAACGGCAAAACGTTTTGACAGTAACGCATTCGCTTTGGCACATAACACCATAGCTTGACCCGCACGAGGCCCAGCACCCCAGCGCACATATTGATTCACGCATGATGACTGACTATCCCCAGGACGAGTATTGCGAGTAAGTTGATTGATATACACCATCAGTGGTTCAGATATCTCAATATCCCTAACGAGATGTTGCAAGCTGATAATGTCTTGCGCATTGAGTACTGCATTTAACGTTGCTTGAGTATTCCCTGTCGTGCGGCGTAATATTTCAATTTCTTCTAGCTCAGAGGGATAATCCACTTTTATAAACATTAAAAACCGATCAAGTTGTGCCTCTGGTAAAGGATAGGTTCCTGCTTGTTCAACAGGATTTTGGGTTGCCAACACAAAGAATGGCTTAGGCAAAGCATAGCTCGTTCCTGCGTAACTAATACTCTTTTCCTGCATCGCTTCCAACAGCGCTGCTTGGGTTTTAGGTGGGGTACGATTGATTTCGTCGGCTAACAAAATGTTGGTAAATACCGGGCCCTTTTGAAACTTAAAAAAACGCTCTCCTGACTCATGGTCGGTTTCCAATATTTCGGTACCGATAATATCACTGGGCATTAAATCAGGCGTAAACTGTACACGCTTAAAACCCAGCTCGAGCGTTTCTGCTAAGGCATTGACCATGAGAGTTTTAGCAAGTCCTGGCACCCCTTCTAATAAACAATGCCCACCAGCTAAGATACTGACTAACAATTGCTGGATCACCTTTTTCTGCCCTACAATCACTTTGGCTACTTCGTCCTCAACCTGAGTCAGCTTGTCTAGTAATACGAGAATGTCTTGTTTGGATAAATTCTGTGTACTCATTTTTACCCTTAGTGGTTAAAGTGGAAATAGAGGGTGAGTGGCAAGTGCGTCAAGCGGTCATGGCATAAATGACAATGTTGACTGCAAATTTGGTGTTATCCACTTTTAACCAACGTTTGTTTCTAAAGTCGTAATCCCATTCACAGCCAAGGTCTTTATTACTGTACAACACCGCTATTCGTCCATCTATCTCAATGGCTTTGAGGTACTCATGCACCAAATCGTCGCCCCATCCATTCAGTTCTACTGAAGTGCGCGGTGGTCCGTCAAATTCAAAAAAACACGAATACAGTGGGTGATCATTAGGGATCTTCTGCAACGCCTCAGAGCCAAACATATCCGCCATTTGTGCTTCAAAGGTTTTGGCAAACATGCCATCAATATCGTGATTACAATCGTCGACAAAGACAAATCCACCGTTTTCAACATAACGTTGAAAGTGTTGTCTTTCTTGCAAGTTAAACTGCACTAATCTGTGCCCTGCCATATAACAAAATGGGGCGGTTAACATGCTTGGATCAGAAAGCGGTATGACTCGCTCCTGCAAATCGACCCGTAAACTTGTGTACTCAATCAGTGAATTAAGTACATTTGCGGGCATTCGCTCATCTACTTCCCAGTTACCTGATTCGTAACTCAAGCGGGTAAAGTAAAAGTCATATTCACTATTTTGGCTACGCACAGCAAAGGGCAGTGCCGCGCAAACGGCAACCGCACAACCAGAGCGAATAAAGTGACGACGATCCATATTAAAAAAGGATCAACAAATAGCCACAAACAGGCTTAGTGTTTGTGGCTATTTGTTTATACCGCATCAGACAAGCTGCTGAAGGTAAAGTCCCTGATCTTCATTGGTGGGATCATATTACCGTCAATTCGTTCAGGTTTACCTAAGGCTTCTATATTGTTTAACATCACAATCGGACTTTCATTAAAACGGAAGTTTTTAATCGGATATTTTATTTTGCCGTCTTCAATATAAAAAGTGCCATCGCGGGTTAATCCGGTATACAGCAAGGTTTGAGGATCGAGTGAGCGAATATACCAAAGGCGCGTAACCAAAATGCCTCTACGGGTACTTTTAATCATCTCTTCTAAGGATTCGTTGCCCCCATCCATAATAATATTACCACCACGGGGAACGTAAGCGACGCCGGTTTTTTTCGCCCAATAAGGCGAATTAGGCATATTGACTACGGTACCGTTTTTTATCCAATCGGTGCGATTGCGTGGATAGCCATTTCGAGAAAAGGGGGCTGCTGGAGCAATAGGGTGCCTAGGGTCAGTATAAATGTTGACTCTTTCGTCAAACATTTTTTGGCCTAACTTATTTTTAGGTGCCTTTGCTGCATCTTCGCCTTCTTTGAGTTTGTAACTTAAAAAGCTACGTCCTTCATCCGCGCCTCTTTGAGCAAAATTACGCACCATATTGCCTAACAGTCCAACGCTGGCTGCAGGCTCTAAGATTACCGTGTACTTGCCTGGCTCCATCGCTTTAGCATCGACCGAACCTATGGACTTTTGAATGGCAATGCTTGACGCTTTAGCCGTGTCTAAGAGTTTATAATCGCTAAAATTACGTGTGACCCAACCTGAGCCTTTACCGTCCTCGGTGCGAATAGTCACCGAAAAGTCTACGTCTGTAGATTGGTTATAAGCGAATAAACCTTTGTTATTGATGATGGCGCTAAACGTCACAAACTCTTCTAAAAAGCCTGCTGCCACCAATTTGTTCTTTTTCGATGGCACTATGCTGTCTTCGGCAGCTTGCGCTCTATTTTCTGGGGTAACATTCGCTGTTGACTCAAAATAAGTCTTAGAAGTTGTATATTTTTGTGGGCCAAACAAGGGCATGTGTTCTTCGTTTTCAGGTGCCAATTTAGCCAGTTCTTCTGAGCGGCGTACTACTTTTTCAAGTGATCCATCGTCAAACTCATTGATAGTGGCGGTGCCCGTTTTTTTACCAAAGGTGGATTGCACAGCCAATACCAGATCACTTTCTTCGCCTGCGGTAGATACTGTATTTCTGGCATAACGAATATTGCCGCCTATGCTGCCATTTAAGTTACATTCAATTTCGTCAGCTTTAGAGTATTTTAATACTTTGGTCAGTAACTCTTTGGCTTTTTGTTCAGATAAAATAGTCATAATTCTCTTTCCTTCTCAATGCCGACTTACACATTACGCGCAGTGTTGATGACGTTAATGTTGTTGAATCTCGTAGTCGGACAACCATGAGAAACCGCGCTAACCTGTGACGGTTGACCTTTACCATCGAAGAACGAACCACCTACTCGATAATCTGATTTTCCGGCCATTTGGGTGCAACTGTTCCAAAACTCTTGGGTGTTGGACTGATAAGCCACATCTTCAATCTGATCAGTAATTTTTCCATCTTTGATTTCGTAAAATAGTTGCCCACCAAATTGGAAATTGTATCTTTGTTGATCGATTGAGAACGAGCCACGACCGGCGATATAAATACCATTTTCGACATCTTTGATTACATCTTCAGCTGAGATGTCTTGTTCATTAGGTTTTAAAGATACATTGGGCATCCGTTGAAATTGCACATCACGCCAGCTTTGGGAGTAACTACAACCATGTGATTCGTTTTGGTCAATCATATGAACTTGATCGCGAGTCGCTTGATAATTCACTAAAATTCCGTCTTTGACTAAGTCCCAGTCCTTGGTTTTGACACCCTCATCATCATAGGCAACATTGCCTAATGAATAAGGTTGGGTTTTATCTGCAAACAAGTTAACTCTATCAGAGCCATATTGGAATTTTCCACTTTTCCATTTATCTAAGGTCGCAAAACTGGTGCCTGCATAATTAGCCTCGTAACCTAATACTCTGTCCAGCTCTAAAGGATGTCCAACCGATTCATGGATGGTCAACATAAGGTGCGCAGGATCTAACACTAAATCGTATTTCCCCGGCTCGACTGATTTTGCTTTTAGTTTTGCTTTTAGTTGCTTACCTGCAGCAGCAGCATCTTCAACCAAGTCATAGGAGTTGTTATATCCAACGTTAGCACCCGTAATTTTGATTTTATCTTTTTCAAGACCATCTAAATATTCAAAGCCCATGCCCACAGGATTGCCCAAACCGTTGCGTTGTTTAAAGCCATTTTTACCTATTCCAGTGGCATAAAACGGTGCCCATAAGCGGTGCACATCTTGGTCAATATAAGAGCCGTCTGTTGAGGCAAAATATTTTTGTTCATTGACTAAAAATAGCATGGAAGTAATGTAGTTTGCCCCATTTCCCATGGCAGCAGCATTAGCTGTGAGTAACAAATCAGCTTTATCTTTAATGGGTACTTCCATTGCATTTTTCTTGATAGGTGTTTGCCAACTCACATCACCCACACCTTTTACTGGTGCAAGCTTAACTGGTACTGTCTGAAATTTAGAGTTGGCTTTAGCCACCGCGACTGCTCGTTCGGCTGTTTTAGCCACGCTATCTGGAGTCATATTAGACGTTGAAGCAAAGCCCCAAGTACCATTTGTGATTACGCGCACCCCAATGCCCGCTGACTCGGTATTCACAATATTGTCTACACGGGTTTCACGGGTGGTCACAAATTGATTTAGATAGCGGCCAATGCGCGCATCAGCATAACTTGCACCCGCTGCTTTGGCAGCATTAAGGGCAATATCTGCCAGCTTCTTTTTATAGGCTACGTCCATGGGTTTATCTAGCATTTGTTCTGCTGAGATGGCGATGCCAGTTATGGGCAGCATTAATGCCCCCACACCTACACCACCGATTTTAATAAAATCGCGTCTTTCCATTATTGTTTCCTCTGCCGTTGTTTTTTATATTTATTAGACCAGTGTATTGCATTGTTTGAATAGCACTCAATAGGGTAAGGCGAGTTATTTAGTTTGAATACGTAACAAGTCATTACATAAGTGTAAAATTTCACACAGTTGGGCTCTTAAAGGGACTTAGTTATGCTCGACATAGGATAAAATAGCATGGCCCCATTTATGATATTGGGTGGCATTAGGATGAAGTAAGTCAGGCATCACTGATTCCAGTAATACGCCATCTACAGTTAAAAATTGTCTATTGATATCTAACCAATGTATGTGTTTGCCATCGGTAAATGTTTTGATTAAAGCATTGCTCACATCCACTCGCTGGCGCATGGGTTTATTGGTATTTCGACTTCGGGGGAATATCGCCATAAGCAGTATTTTACTTGCGGGTAACTGCAGCCGTAATTCCTCTAATATTGTTTGAATACCCGCTGCTATGTCTTCTGGTGCATCAAGTCTATGCCCTGCGTTGTTAGTCCCTATCAATAGCACAATCCATTTGGTTGATAGCTGAGCTACTTCACCATTTCTGATACGCCATAAAAGGTGTTCGGTTCTGTCTCCAGCAAAACCTAAATTTACCACGCTGTAATGTGAAAAGTAGCGTTGCCAAGCGCTTTCACCTTCCACTTCCCATGCATGGGTGATCGAATCCCCAAGAAACAACATATCGATAGGCTGGTCGATAGCCTTAAGCGCTGTCAATTTTTGCTTGTGGCGCGCTAACCACCAATCCTCAGTGCGTTTAGTAGGAATAATAGATAAGGGGTTATTCATACTTATTTGGCTTTTTGAGCGATTATCCAATCATTAACCACGTCTTCAAGCACTGCCATAGGCAAGGAACCTTGTCCGATCACAGTATCGTGAAAACTGCGAATATCGAATTTGGCACCCAGTTTTTTTTCAGCTTTAGCACGTAATTCACGAATTTTGATTTCACCCATTTTGTAAGACAGTGCTTGACCCGGCCATGAGATATAACGGTCAATTTGGTTTTCGACTGATTTTTGGGTCAGCGCAGTATGTTGGGCTAAATAATCGATGGCTTGCTGACGGCTCCAGCCAAAAGCATGAATGCCCGTGTCGACTACTAGGCGCACGGCTCGCCACATTTCGTAGCCTAAGCGGCCAAAGTCGCTATAGGGGTCTTGGTAGAAACCTGCTTCTTTACCTAATCGCTCTGAATATAAACCCCACCCTTCACCAAAGGCTGAATGGCTCAGTGTACGCCTAAATTCGGGTACATCTAATTCCATCGCTATAGCATTTTGAAGATGATGCCCAGGTACCGCTTCGTGCAGGCTTAAGGCTTCTAAGTTATAAAGGGGTTGTTGTTTTGGCTCTGAGGTCAAAAAGTAAGTGCCCGGTGTACGATTGTCGGGAGGCGGCATGTAAAATGCGCCTCTTGAAGCTGAACCTTTAATGGTGAAGGTATTTCGTGGTAGATGACCAAAAAAGGTCGGTAACTTGCCATACATTTTCATGGTGAGAAAAGCGGTTTTTTCGAGGACATCTTGTCGGTCGGCTGCATAAAACTGTGGGTCGGTAGCCAGAAATTGTAAAAACTCAGCGTAACTGCCTGTGAATCCTACTTGCTCAATAATCGCCTGCATCTCAACACGAATACGCTTTACTTCGCTTAAACCTAAATCATGGATTTGTTTGGGCGTGGCATCGGTAGTGGTGAAGTAATTGGCTGCGTAGGTATAATATTCTAAGCCACCCTTAGCACTGGCAATACCCGGCTCTTTGCGACAATTAGGCATGTAGTCGTTGACAAAAAAGTCATAAAAATTCTGATAGGCAGGTACCACAGCTGATGTGATTAACTCTATGGCTTGTGTACTGTAAGTACTTTTTTGTTGTTGGTTAAAGGTGCTAGGAAAACGGGTGAAAGGTTCAAATAGTGCACTGTCTTTGGGGTTTTTGACTATGTGTGCACTGATGGTTTGATGATAATTCTTAAAACTTTCGCAGTGATGCACATAACCGGCGGTTAAACCCGCTTTCATCAAATTGATATTTTCTTGATTAAAACGAGGATAGTCGGCCAAGCTAACTAGAAAGTTATCGTAATCATTGCTCGATAAAAATGCCATATTAGCCGGCGCTTCAGCAAAGTAAGTGTGCCAACCACTTAAAAAATTAATTGGGAAATATTTATCTTGATATTGGTGGCTGAGTGCTTCCGTTTCTCGTTCATATTTAAATAAACGGTAATTCATGAGCTGTTCTGCGCTTAAAGCTTTTGTATCAATTTCGCTAAGCGTTTTTAATACCTGAATATTATAAGCTTTTCGCCTAGCCAGGGCCCGTGGCGTAAATTCAGCTAATTTGCCATTAGGTTTCCAGCCATCAGGATCGGTGCGAAAGAATACTTTTTCCTTTTGAGCATGTTGCCAGTGCTGGTCGATGATATGGGTTAAATCTTTATTAGAGTCAGCAAAGGTGTTCCAGCTAAGGGTTGCGAAAGTCAATGTGGCTAAAACTTTATTAAACATGAATGTTCTCTTATTTTTATTATTAGATAGCAAGAGTAGCCAGTTTACCAATAGGTGAGGCCAGAGAGTCAGGTGGAACGGTAAACCACTGGATGCCTTTGTTTGTCATATACACACAATCCTCTAAACGCACCCCAAACTCACCAGGTAGGTATATGCCGGGTTCATTAGAAAAACACATGCCCGGTTTTAAGGTTTCGGTTTCGCCATGGACAAAATTAACGGGCTCATGACCTTGCATACCTATGCCATGGCCTGTTCTATGGGAAAGTCCTGGTAATCTGTAATCAGGGCCTAAACCTTGTCGCATATAATAAGCGCGTACTGCATCATCCACTTTACCCGCGGGAGTGCCAAGTGTGGCGGTTTCAAAGGCAATACGTTGGCCTTCTCTAACCGTATTCCAGATTTTTTGTTGTTTTTTACTTGGCTCTCCAAACACAAATGTTCGGCTAATATCAGATTGATAACCCTCAACACTGCAACCACAATCCATCAACACTATTGATCCCTCGCGGATAGTTTGTTGTTGATTAGTACCATGAGGGTAGGCGCTGGCTTCGTTAAATAATGCCATATTCCAAATATCGCTACCGCCCAAAGCAGATTGCGCTGAAGACATTAAGTCTTTTACCTGTGACTGGCTCATGCCTAATTCCAGTTGTGACCAAACATTCGCATAAGCGGTTAGGGTAATTTCATTCGCTTTGTGCATCAATTGTAATTCGTGTGTGTCTTTAAACATGCGACAGCCTAAGGTAATAGGCTCAGCACTGACATCTTGCATCTTGGGTAACAGCGACATGATTTCGCGCTGCACAAAATAGCGCACCGAATCTTCAAAGGCGAGGGTGCCTTGGGTGATCTTTCGGTCATACAGTATTTGTTTGACTCGTTCAAAAGGGCTTTCGTGCTCTTGCCAAACGCGCACGTCCTCACCAACTGCAAGGCTTTCCCGAATGCTGGGCTCTTCAAAAAACGGGCAAACAACGGCTATTTCGCCTTCATTCGGGATCACCACTGCTGTGAGTCGTTCACTGCGCCACCACTGAATACCGCTAAAATAATCCATAGCAGCACCAGGCTCTAATATCATGGCTGCAATATTGTGTTTTTGCATTAGCTGTTGGGCTTTTGCAATGCGCGCCTTGCGTTCTGTGACTGAAATAGGCTTGACGTTGTCGGTTAAGCTTTTTAAATCTTTATTTTTGACACTCTTAGCAGTTGTGGTAGCAGTTGTTGTGGATGCCATGGCCCTTTGGCCAAGAGGCAACGCTACTAGGGTAGCGCCACTGGCTATTAAAAATTGTCGTTTACTCAATTTCATGTTTTGCCTTGTCAGAATGAAGTACATTATTTCAAAATACAGACTATTACAAATAGTCTGTATTTTGAAGATATTTACCTCATCTGTATTAGCAGAATATTGCGATACCCGTAGCATTACTCATACCACTTTCGGGTTTTTAATTGATAAGAAAAAGTAAAGGTTTACTGATAGTTTGATAGCTGAATGATATTGACAAGTCCCCATTTTATTTAGACATTGTTTAAACTTTTTTTCTGATACCCCAGCGGGACTCTCTTCAAAATATCTAGCCGTTCAGACTGATACAAGCCATATCTTTGATAAATGTATATGGTTTTCAAAATAAAGACGTTTCGACCTTGCTGTTTGCTTGAAGCGATACGCTAGATCATTGAATGCTTGTAAGTTTGCAACATCGGGTAGACTTCTAGCCCATCCAAACCTGCTTTATGCAAATATTTAGCAATACTGATCTTGAATTTATATTGTCAGTGTTTCACAAGATACTAAAAAATAAACGCTATTTAACATTTATATTAGGGTTTTTTATAAGATTTCTGACCAAAGGTAACGTGCAATGGGAAGTTCAACCAATGAAGAAAGGGATCCAAGTCAAAAATAGGACTCCAATACCGCGCGGGGTCCAATGCAAGTCAGAGCATGCAGGTAATCTTTATCTAATAAGCCTGCACCCCAAATTTTAATAACATTCGAGGTAAAATATCATCTAAATTTTGCACATCAGTATCATCAAGTTCAATAAGTTTGAACCCATACTTTTTGTAGACGGCTAGTTTCTTTGCTTTGCGGGCAAAATACTTAGGATCATCATCATAACCCCAATACTCAATATAGACTTTGCCTGTGGGGATATAGAAGTCACAATAGACGTTTTCTTCAATGGGTAGCTTGTGTTCATAAGCATGGATTATTTCAGCCATATACAGCCAGTTATCAATCAGCATTTCAGCTTTAGAACGAACAAAATGCCCGTCAGTCGCTCGGTGTTTGGCTTCAACATTTTCACTATAGCCCATTGAGGTTGATGCGGTCTTAGTATCGTCAGATGAGCTAGGTGATTGGCTTGTTGAACCTGTAATATCGTCTATGGAGCTGAGCAGTAATCTTGATTGAGTGATCGACTCTGGCCATCTAACATAAGGCACGCCTGAACGAGTATCTTCACTTTGAATTGCGCCTTGTTTGAGCCCCTGAACGGTTGCGATCCAACCCTTTAAACTTTTATTGACCCATCCAAGCTCTGAAAAGAGATAATTCAACTTGTTGGCAGATATGGCAAATTCTTTGGCTATCTTAGTCGAACTCACCAGCTCAACTGGGATATCAGGACTTTGGTGAGCAGGTAACTGAGTTAAATCAAAATTTTCAGGCCATTCAATGTAATCACCTAATTTTACAGAGGTCTTGATCCTGCCACCGGCCAGCTTACCTTTTGCAGTTAAAGCCCATTTATCAGACTCGCGCACAATGTGGTTAACTTCCTGAAGCTTAGCGAAAAGAGCCTTCGGCTCGAGACTAAGGCGTTTGGCAGTGGCAGTGGTAGAAAAGTAATTGATGATTCATTTCCTAAACTAGATGACAGTGAAATAGTGTATACAAATAAAATAGCTATCGGCAATAGAGCTATCTTTTGAATGTTTATTCTCACGGCCAATTTTACGGAAAATCCTATATTTTTGATTTTTCCTCGTCTCAAATCTCACCGAATATTTTTTTATAATTGGTCTGCTACTTTATGCGTAAGCGTCCGGTGATCCACGCCTAGCAGTCATCCATTATTCATTCGAAAATACTTCCTCACTGTAATGGGAGGTATTATGAAGCATAAAACACTAGATGAATGGCAGAAATTGATAAGCCAACAAC
>Ga0206127_1001142_pt1 | contig 29588 bp, 32 predicted proteins | sample Helgoland_Spring_6_FD_148646 | JGI IMG/M metagenome (GOLD analysis project Ga0206127, IMG submission 148646) | Pelagic subsurface seawater microbial communities from Kabeltonne, Helgoland, North Sea - Helgoland_Spring_Bloom_20160419_1 | ecosystem: Environmental > Aquatic > Marine > Epipelagic ...
GCAGTGGGTTGAGTTCGCAGCGGATCAAATCCAAATCGGTGATGAAATTCAATTGCGCCCTGGCGAAACCGTTCCAGCAGATGCGGTTGTTCTAACCGGTCAAAGCTTTATTGACGAAAGCATGGTTACGGGTGAACCAATGCCCGTCGACAAAGGCCCCAACGCGGAGGTCATAGGTGGTACGGTTAACGGTACGGGTAGCCTAACAATTCAAGCGGCGCGTGTTGGCGAGGCTAGTACATTGGCTCAGATCATTCGCATGGTTGAGGATGCGCAAGGCACGCGTCTTCCGATCCAAGATTTGGTGAACCGCGTGACCTTATGGTTTGTGCCAGCAGTTATGGTGTTGGCAACTATCACTCTGATCGCATGGCTTACCTTTGGTCCAGCTCCTACGTTACAGTTCGCGTTGGTCACAGCAGTTTCTGTTTTGATAGTCGCCTGTCCATGCGCCATGGGTTTAGCGACGCCAACCTCTATTATGGTGGGAGCAGGACGATCTGCCGAATTGGGTGTTCTGTTCCGTAAGGGTGATGCCCTTCAACAGCTACAGTCGATCAAGACGATCGTATTTGACAAGACAGGCACGCTGACAAAAGGCACACCAGTGGTCACGGAGTTCGAACACGATGCCGCGTTTGACCGGGCCCACATACTGACATTGATAGCAGGGCTTGAACAGTGCTCTGAACATCCTGTCGCTAAAGCGATTGTTTTGAGGGCAGTTGAAGAGGGTGTCGCGATTCCAAAGGCGGCGGACTTCCAAGCATTTGTTGGACGTGGAGCAACTGCGACTGTTCTTGACCATATTATCGAGGTGGGTACTGCGCTTTTCATGCTTGAGATGGGGCATCAGGTTGGTGACTTTGGAGCCAAGGCGCAGGGCTGGGCGCTGCAAGGCAAAACACCTGTCTTTATAACAATTAATCATCAGGTCGCCGCAGTCTTTGCGGTATCCGATGAGATCAAGCCTGAGGCTAGAGGTATCGTTGCCCAATTGAAAAACAAAGGAATTTCCGTTGCGATGGTCAGCGGAGATCGTGACGAAACCGCGCAATACGTCGCCAAGGCATTGGGTGTTTCGAATGTGGTGTCAGAGGCGAAGCCAGCAGGTAAGTTGGCGGCACTCGCAACAATGACTGGTCCGGTTGCATTTGTTGGTGACGGTATCAATGATGCGCCTGCATTGGCCAAAGCGGATGTCGGTATTGCGATCGGTACAGGCACGGATGTTGCGATTGAGGCGGCAGACGTTGTGATGATGTCAGGTGATTTAAACGCGGTGGTCAATGCGGTTACCATCAGCCGAATGACTATGCGCAATATCAAGCAAAACCTGTTTTGGGCCTTTGCCTATAACGCTCTACTGATCCCCGTTGCAGCAGGAGTGTTTTACCCTGCCTTCGGATTGCTTCTATCTCCAGCACTTGCTGCTGGCGCAATGGCGTTGTCGAGCGTTTTTGTATTAAGCAACGCCCTTCGTTTGCGTTGGGTCAGTGCTGCTTAGTCAGCCAGCAAGGTCTTTTGAACTTCATCGGTCCAGCCCAAATCAAAGCGATCGTCGTCGCCAATTACGGGGCGGGCTATTACCTTGGGTTTGGAGAATACCTGCGCTTACTTCAATCCTTGATTATGCTCTTTTCGGCTAGGTCCTAAAAGTGTTTTGGCGTATCGAAATTCTCTACTTTTATTGAATAATTTACTTCCAGATGTTTTTCCAAGCGTTGAATCTCTGTTAAATTAGAAGTTGCCCCATAAATTCAAAAGTGGATCAAAATAACAAAACTTTGGGACTTTTAATATTTTTATTTTATATCTTTTATGAAATAGTGATTCCTGTGGTTTATAATTATTAAACTGTTTATTTAATATGGGGGTATCCAAGTGGATCTTGAAAAACTTTCTCTTGATGAGTTGAAGGCGCTTCAAAATGAAGTAGCTGTTGCAATCTTTAATTTTGAAAAGAAACGAAAAGCTGAAACCCTAGCTGAGTTGGAAGCATTGGCTCACGCAAAAGGATTTTCTTTAAAAGAGCTATTGGATAATTCTAATGGCAAAAGTACCAAAAAATCAGTCGCTCCTAAATATGCAGACCCGGCAAATCCAGAAAATACTTGGACGGGCCGTGGACGTAAGCCAAAGTGGCTTGTCACAGCCTTAGAGAGTGGTTGTACAGCAGAAGACTTTACAATTTAAAAGTGCGAATAAGGCGGCGTTAGATTTTATCTCGGATTATGACGTTAAGCTTGAGGGGGACTCCTTGTGCTTTAAGGAGTCTCTTTTTGCTCTGGAGGACAACTTAAAATTGTCAATAAGAGTGAATAGCAGATGCTTGTTAAGTCAATAGTGATGTCTTTTTTCGCCTCCTGAAATTTAGAGATTTGGTCTTTTCAATTTATAAGATTTTTTTGCACCAAAAAGGTAAGGCGCAGCTGTGTAAAAGTATTACTAAACTGCTTGCTTATAGATACAGCTTCTTTTATGTACCATTATGAGACATGCGGCGCTTACCTCAGTTTGAGGATGGTCTTGATCTGGGGTATATTAACATTGTCATTTTCTCTGCTCCAAATATCAGCAATAAGTTTTTTGATTTCTGGATCGGCAAGTTTCATAATTATGATAGTCTTTTCAAAGACTACTGCCAAATCAAAAACTCGCAATGATACCTCTGCCGTACAGGCCGCCCACACCAGACCCACACCGCGTATTGGCGGGCTTGCAATTGTGCTGGGCTTGGTTGTGGCATCTTTAATTGTTTTTATTTCGGATGCCCTGAGCATCCATGTGGCACTCATTTTGAGCGCTTTACCAGTTTTTGTTGTTGGTCTGGCAGAGGATCTAGGTAGACTTGCAAGTCCCCGCAATAGATTATTGGCTGCGGCAGTTTCTGGAGCCCTTTTTGTATTTTTGATGGAACAATGGATTCCCAGAACAGATATTCCAGTTCTTGACTTGGCAATGCTCTGGACGCCATTCGCAATTTCATTATCGCTTTTTTTATCTGTTGGTATCAGTCACGCATTTAATCTTATCGATGGCTTGAACGGACTCGCAGCCACTACAGCAGTGGGTGTAGCTTTGGCCCTCTCACTAATTGCGCACCAAGCTGGACTATTAGAGCATAGCAAATTCTTGGTTATCTTAAGCGCTGCAATTGCTGGATTTTTGGTACTTAACTTTCCTTTTGGAAAAATATTCTTGGGAGATGCTGGCGCTTACATTCTTGGGCACCTTCTGGTTTGGGCATCGATATCCATTTTGTGGAACGCGCCAAGTGTTACTCCACTGGCAGTGCTTTTGATATTTTTCTGGCCTACCGCAGACACTATTATGGCTATTTTGCGCCGGTATAGTTCTGGAAAGCCGATAACCCAACCAGATCGGCTGCATTTTCACCAGCTTGCTATGCGTGCTGTCGAAATTGTTCTGTTGGGCCGCAAGAATAGAAAGCTTGCAAATCCACTTGCAACCATTTTGACCCTTCCATTTGTGATATTACCGATGATTGCAGGTGTGTTTTTCGCTTATGACCCGAACAAAGCTGCAATCGCATGCGCCTTCTTTGGGATGACCTTTTTTGTCACTTATAAAGTTGGGATGTGGTTAGCACCCAAACTGCGTCGGTCATACAGGTTACCCTCAAGGGATGCTAATAGGGTTGCAGAAGCTAACTAAACTGGTGTTGCGCTCGTCGGTCAAGGCCCTGTAATGCTCAGTAGTCTAATACAAGGTATCCGTACCTTTCTATAAAGGTAAGCTATTTTTGGCTGGATCAAAACTAGCGTGGATGTGATTTTGAAATGGAATAGTTAAATCAATCCAACTATTAGAAAAGCAGTCTTCCCAGTAGCTCGTTTCGGAACGCGGTTTTTACCAGCGGCCAAAGAACTGTTGCCAATTGTGGACAAGCCTCTCATTCAATACGCGGCTGAAGAAGCAATTGCGGCGGGTATTGACACGCTAATTTTTGTGACTGGCCTTAAAAAACTCGCCATCTAAGACCACTTTGACAACAATCAAGAGCCTGAGATGGCTCTTAAGGCCAAAGGCAAGTACGACCAGGCTGAGATGGTTAAAAATATCCTGCTTTGGGTTTTGAACGTATCTTTGTCCGTCAACGATAACAGCTTGGGCTTGGTCATGCCGTGCTCTGTGCAGAGCGTGTAGTTGGTGATGATCCTTTGGCGGTTCTGCTTGCGGATGATTTCCTTAAATATGAGGGTGATGGTATCGTTTTTGATCTTGTCAGTGCATATGAACTCTATGGAAAACTCATCTGAGCGTTATAAAAGTAAACGGACCGGATATCTCTAAATATGGAGTTGTCGTTCTAAACGGCGGATCTGGTTCTGTTGCCGGTCTAGTGGAAAAGCCTGACGCAAACAAAGCACCATCTAATTTGGCCCGTATTGGGCGATATGTCCTGACACCGGACTTCTTTGAGATTCTTCGTACTCAGTCGTTGGGTGCTGGTGGTGAAGTTCAGCTTGCAGATGCGATCAATACTCAAGCTACAAAAGGTGCAGTTCAATCAGTTAAGCTTAATGGGTTGCGATTTGATTGTGGCAGTGTTGAGGGATACTTGGGTGCTATTATGCATGAAGCGGGCCGTCGCAAAACCGAAAAAACTAGAGTCTAATTTTCCAAAAATGTAACGTGAGACGTTTGGTTGCTCTCAAGATTCATAATTGATTGAGAGTGGGGCACCACCTGTTTCTTCTAATAACAAGATATTAATATTTTCAGATTAGATAACCAAATAGATTACCTATAATACAATTAACCCAGTTATTTGTATTATAGGCAGACCGCGTTAATCAGTGAGTTGAACTTGATCTGGCGCAATCTGAATCCTTGTGCTTTGGCCCATGAAGTCCATTAAAACCCAAGCACGCTGCTGTGCATCAATCGTTTCGACAGTCGCGACAAAGTGCGCAAATGGTCCGGTTAAAACTTCAACACTATCGCCGGGGTTTAGAGCCGCAGGAGGCAACATTTTCCCCTCTTCATCGCAACGGAGTATGAGGCTTGAGATCAGCTGTAATGGCAAAGGCTCGGGAGTGCCATCAAAGCATACGAGCCGGGAAACACCCAAGGTGCTATTAATTTTGCTCCACGGTGCGGAATTCATATCGATGCCAACAAACATGTATCCAGGGAACAGGGGTCTGAGATCTGTGATGAAGCGAGATGTCTTTCGACGAGCGTCTTTATGCAACGGGAGGAATGTTTCAAAACCTTGGCGTTGAAGGTTTCGCTCTGCCAAGCGATGTGAATTGGGTTTGAATTGAATGAGATACCACTGTGTCATTTCAGTATTACAGCCCCTATGCTCATGTTTGAACAATAGTTGAGTTGAGAGCAGTTTACAATCGGGCTAAACATCCAAAAAAAGTACCAGATTGATTAGGCGTGCCTTGCGCGGTGAAGGTTAATAATATCTCGTTATGGTTAAAAAGTTAATAAGGCACTATTATCAGAAGCTAATTAAAGTATCAAAAATTAACTTAATATCTTGTAAATTTCTAGGATATGACCTAACGCTCAAAATTGAACGGTAATGAATAATTCTGATCAATATTGTACAACTAAAAAACCTGAGCATTGCAACGCAGCGACGCTCGGTGCGGTAGCCGTCCTAGTGTGTCACAATGGCTAGCCGGCGGAACGTACAGCAGCGTGAAGTGCGCCTCAAGGTCATGCGATTGATTTCAGTAAACCCCGAATTGTCCACGCGTGCTGTTGCGCGCGAAGTCGGTATTTCAAACGGTGCTGCCTACTACGTCCTGACGGCTTTGGTTGAAAAAGGTTTCGTCAAGCTTGGTAATTTTAAACAAAGCCCACGCAAAGGGCAGTATGCGTATCTATTGACCCCGAGTGGTATCAGAGAAAAATCATTGCTGACCCAAAGCTTTATCGAACGCAAGCGGCAAGAATTTCAGGATCTAAGGGTCGAAATTCAAGCATTAGAAGAAGATGTGGGGCTTGGTGAAGCAACAGCCGCCGCCAAAAGTGAAGAGAAGCAAACGTGATCGCTTTGACGTGTTTCAAGTCCTACGATATTCGCGGCGAAATCGGTGTTAATATCGATGAGGATATAGCCTACCGGATTGGTCGCGCGATCGCTTTGATGCTTTTCCCAGTTCAGGTGAAATTAATTTCCGCGTTGATGATGTCGGCGCGGCTATCGACAGCGTGTTGTCCACTTACAGTGCAGATGCATTGTCCTTGGAAGAAACTGACGGTGTGAGCCTCGTGTTTACTGATTGGCGCTTTAACTTGCGCCGTTCAAATACTGAACCGCTGGTGCACCTTAATATTGAAGCACGCGGAGCGTCCGAAAGCCTTAAATGGAGGGTTTATCAAAGTTGCTTGGCGGTAAAGTCGCTTAAGTGTACCGATAATGGGGTCTTATGGGAAGTTTAATGTGGGAAAAGGTAATCAAGTAACTATGTTTTCGGCTAATAGTGATCATATCCAAATTCAGGGTTTGAATTAAATGTTTAAAGTGAGTACGCTCTCCGGAAAATCCTTCGAAGTACAAGGCGGACAGTCAATTTTAGAGGCTGCAGAAGAGGTTGGCACTGTTCTTCCCTACAGTTGCCGCACTGGTCGATGCAGTTCTTGTAAGTGCCGCATCGATGGCCCCACCACGTTAAAATTCGATGAACTAGGTCTGACTGATGCTGAGAAGCAAAACGGATGGAAGCTTACGTGCGCTCGAGTCCCAACAGGTGATTTGAAACTCGATATTAACGATTTAGGTGATATCGATTTGCCAAAGTCCAAGGTAGTGCCGGCAAAAATTGATGAGCTTACATATTTGACAAGCGATATTTTGAAACTGTGCTTACGGCTTCCCCCAAAGGCTCAGTTCCGCTTCATACCTGGCCAGTATATTAATCTAATTGGGAAAAACGGTCTTCAGCGAAGCTATTCTTTAGCTAACAATTTTAGCGGCCAAGCTTTAGAAATACACGTCCGTAGAATTCCTAACGGGATCATGAGTGAATACCTGTTTGAGAATGCAAAAGTTGACGATTTGCTTAGGATTAGTGGTCCCCATGGGACGTTTGTATTTCGCGCATTGGCTGAGACTGACCTCATATTCGTGGCGACGGGTACAGGAATTGGGCCTGTGAAAAGCATGATTGAACAGATAGAAAGCATGCCTGCGGATCAAATACCTCGCTCAATAAAAATATTGTGGGGCATGAGGCGTGAAGATGAAATATACTGGTCACCAAGTGACAAGTTGGGTCAAGTCGACTTTATTCCTGTACTTTCACAAGCTGGCGATAGCTGGAGCGGTGAGCGAGGTTACGTACAAGATGTATTGTTAAGGTCTAACTTAATAACCTCGCAAACAAACATTTATTCTTGCGGATCAGAGGCAATGATTAATGCAACTAAATTAATGGCGCTTAGCGCGGGTTTAACGGAAGAAAATTTATACTCAGACTCGTTTGTAGCGTCTAACTAAGGGATATATTGAAAATGAAGGCAGTAATTTTAGCTGGTGGTTTAGGCACGAGGCTTGCGGAAGAGACCTCGGACAGACCTAAGCCTATGGTGGAAATTGGTGGGCGCCCAATTTTGTGGCACATCATGAAAACATATTCGCAATATGGGATTAACGACTTCGTGATATGCTGCGGCTATAAGGGTTACATGATCAAAGAGTACTTTGCCAATTATGCGCTCCACATGTCGGACGTCACATTTGATCTAAAAACAAATGAAATGGTTGTACACAAGGGCAGGGCTGAGCCTTGGAAAATTACACTTGTTGATACGGGAGAAAACTCACTAACGGGTGGGCGGCTTTTGCGTGTAAAAAGCTATCTCGAAAATGACGATGCATTTTGCTTCACCTACGGTGATGGTTTAACTGATTTGAATATCTCCGAATTAATCAAGTTCCATCATTCACATAGAAAACTAGCCACAGTGACTGCTACATACCCCTCAGCACGCTTTGGCGCACTGTCTCTTAACGGAAGTGTCGTGGAGGGCTTTGAAGAAAAGCCAGAGGGAGACGGCGGGATGATTAACGGCGGTTACTTCGTATTGTCGCCTAAAGTTTTTGATTTGATAGCGGGTGATCATACTACGTGGGAAAACGAGCCACTAAGTCAGTTGACTGAGAAGCATCAACTCATGGCATTTAAGCACACAGGGTTCTGGCACCCTATGGACACCATTAGGGATAAGCAAAAACTACAAAATCTTTGGGACAATGGTACCGCCCCTTGGAGGAAATGGTAAGAAATGGGACATAATCAGGTATGCCCAAATTTTTGGGCATCAAAAAAAGTTATGATTACTGGCCATACAGGCTTTAAAGGTAGCTGGCTGACACTTTGGCTCAAATTGCTTGGTGCCGATATTTGCGGGCTATCTTTAGAAGCCGCAACGTTGCCTTCACTTTTTGATCAGGTTAATGTCAGAGATGGCATAAGGCACGAAATCCAAGACATTCGCGACTTCGAAGGTGTGGCCAATATATTCAATTCATTCCAGCCTGAAATTGTCATTCACATGGCGGCTCAGCCGTTGGTTAGATTGTCGTATGAAAAGCCCATTGAAACCTACGCGACTAATGTAATGGGGACTGTCCACATCCTGGAGGCAAGTCGCCGAGCAAACTCGGTAAAAGCAATTGTAAATGTTACAACTGACAAATGCTATGAAAACCGCGAGTGGATTTGGGGGTATCGAGAAAACGAGCCGATGGGTGGGCGAGATCCTTACTCAAGCAGCAAGGGCTGTGCGGAATTAGTGAGCTCGGCCTATGGTAGGTCCTTTTTTGAAAATGATGGTATCGGCCTTGCATCGGCTCGCGCCGGCAATGTCATCGGCGGCGGAGACTGGGCGAAGGATAGGCTTATACCAGACCTGCTTAACGATCTAGAAAAAGGAAGTATTCTCGAAATACGCAACCCAAACGCAATTCGCCCTTGGCAACATGTGTTAGAGCCACTTTCTGGTTATTTAATGCTTGCACAAGAATTGTATGAGCGAAAATCAGATTTCAGCGGTGGGTGGAATTTTGGTCCGAATGATGATGGAGCACAAACTGTTGAATGGGTTGCAAAAACCTTGGCTTCTAAGTGGGGCGCAGAATCCTCAGTAGTCAGTCAATCCGGCAACCACCCACATGAAGCTAATTTCTTAAAGTTAGATATTTCAAAAGCACAGCAGCAACTCGGTTGGCAGCCTAGGTGGTCGCTAGATGTCGCATTAGATAAAATTGTAACTTGGCATAAAGCTTGGATTTCAAAGAACGATATCCAAGGATTATGCACTCAACAAATACAAGAATATAACTCGAAAAAGGTGTATCCATGACAAACGAAAAACTAGATGCAGTGAGAAGTGAGATTAACGAGCTTGTCAAGAAATATGCAGAAATTGCATATGAGCCTAAACCTTTTGTGCCAGGTGAAACTCCGGTCCCTGTGTCGGGTAAAGTAGTTGGCTCTAAAGAGCTTGAATTTATGGTTGATGCATCCCTAGACGGCTGGCTAACAACTGGAAGATTTAACAAGTTGTTTGAGGAGGAGTTAGCCCAGTATTTAGGCGTTAAACACGTCTTGACGGTAAACTCTGGCTCATCGGCAAATTTGGTGGCTTTTTCAACTCTAACAAGCCCAAAGCTTGGCGAAAAAGCAATCAAAAAAGGCGACGAAGTAATTGGAGTAGCTGCAGGGTTTCCTACTACTGTGAACCCCATAATTCAATTCGGAGCTGTTCCTGTATTTGTTGATATCGATATTGATACGCACAACATCGATGCAGAAAAAATCGAAGAAGCTATCAGTCCAAAAACTAAAGCAATTATGCTGGCGCATAGTCTCGGGAATCCTTTTAATTTAGAAGTTATCACAAGCCTGTGTAAAAAATACAATTTATGGCTGATTGAGGATACCTGTGATGCACTTGGGTCCACATATGGCGGTCAAATGGTTGGGACGTTTGGTGACATTTCGACACTTAGTTTCTATCCTGCCCATCACATAACTATGGGTGAAGGTGGCGCGGTCTTCACTAATAATAGCCAATTAAAGCTAATTGCTGAATCTTTTCGAGACTGGGGCCGCGATTGCTATTGCGCACCAGGGGTAGATAATACTTGTAACAAGAGGTTTTGTTGGAAAAAATCTGAGTTAGGTGGCGAGTTGCCCGACGGGTATGATCACAAGTACACCTACAGCCACTTAGGGTATAACCTTAAAATTACTGACATGCAGGCTGCTTGTGGCGTAGCCCAACTAAAAAGCCTCCCTCATTTCGTGGTGCGACGCCAGGAAAACTACACATATCTACGAAATCGCCTATCAACGCTTGAAGAATTTCTAAAGCTACCTGAAGTCACACCTAATAGCGTACCATCTTGGTTTGGGTTTCCTCTCGTCTTGAAAGAAAACTCGGGAAGCGACCGGACCACACTACTCTCATATTTAGACGAGAAAAAAATTGGTACCCGCCTTCTATTCGCGGGGAACCTTACTAAACAACCTTATATGGCAGATCAAAAGTATCGCATCAGCGGGCAGCTAACTAACACGGACACGGTGATGAACCAGACATTTTGGGTTGGGACATACCCTGGGCTGGAAAAAGAGCATTTGGATTACATAGCAGAAACGCTTGAAGAATTTTTTGGAATGAATTTTTAATTTTTCAGCAAAAATAATGGTGAATTTATGAAAATGTCTAAATTAAACGTCGGAGTAATTGGTAGTGGCAATATTGGATCAGACTTATTAGTTAAAATCACTCGCTCCCAACATTTAGAATGTAAAATTTTTTGTGGCCGGAATTTAGAATCTCCAGGAATGCAATTTGCACAACAAAAAGAAGTTAATGTTAGTGATCGTTCTATTGACGCACTTATAGAACAAACAGATTTAGACATAATATTTGATGCAACATCAGCAGAAACTCATTTTGAAAACCTTTCAAAACTTGAAAGTACCGGGGCCTTAATCATCGATATGACGCCGGCAAAAACTGGATTTCTATGCGTTCCTGACATAAATCTCGAAGAAGCAGTGAAAGAACGCAATGTAAACATGATAACATGCGGCGGCCAGGCATCGGTCCCTATAGCCCTCGCTATTTGCAAGGGACTTCAAGATCTACCGAAATATATAGAAACGATTTCGACAATCGCATCCTTGAGTGCCGGTACCGGCACGCGGGACTCATTGGATGAGTATATAAAAACTACGCAGTTGGCTTTGAAAAAATTTAGTGGCGTAAAAAATACTAAGGCACTAATAAACCTTAATCCAGCAACGCCTCCAATTAATATGTCAACTACTGTAATGGTCGAGACAGAAGAAACACATCTTACACAGGTCACAATAGAAGTTCAAAAGTGCGTTGATAGATTGCAAAGGTATATTCCTGGCATACATATTAAAGTTCACCCAGTTTATGATGATCGCCGATCTGCTGTTGTTACAACCATCGGCGTCACCGGTATGGGTGACTATTTACCATCCTACGCAGGAAATCTGGACATAATAAATTGTGCTGGAATTATGGTAGCCGAATCTTATGCAAAGAGTAGAAATAATGAAGATATATGACGTAACACTTAGAGATGGATCGCATGCCGTTGATCATAAAATTACATCCGATCAAATTTGCAAATATTGTAAGCACGTTGATTTAACCGGTGTCGATTATGTCGAGGTAGGGCATGGGATTGGGATAGGTGCCTCATCTTTGTTAATTGGTAGAGGGGCATTAACCGATATCGAGATGTTAAGGATTGCAAGGCGTCACTTACATAGAGCGAAACTCTCTATACATATAGTTCCTGGATACGGTACTATTGACGACATAGCAGAGGCGCTAGAGGCCGGCGTAGACTCTGTACGAGTTGCTTCACATTGTACCGAAGCAGATATCACCAAAAAACATATCAAATATCTTTCTAATAGAAATGTAGAAGTATTTGGTGGATTAATGATGATACACTTAGCAACTGATGAACAACTGTTAGATCAGTGTAAAAGAATGAAAGATTATGGTGTAAAGTGTATAACACTGTTGGACTCGGCAGGTAATTTCACACCGGCCCGCGTGACAAAACTTGTTAAATTTCTTCGCGAAAATGCTAAAATCGAAATCGGGTTCCACGCACATGACAATTTAGGTCTTTCAATAGGTAATAGTCTTGCAGCAATCGCTGGTGGCGCAACTATGTTAGATGCATCCATTAATGGTTTTGGAGCAGGTGCAGGCAACGCGTCGTTAGAGAATTTAGCAGCTGCAATGGAACTCGAATGTGCGTCAAACGAACTAAAATTGCCCTCCGTACTGGATCTCGCAACAATAGGGCAACAGCTATTTGCATCCGACTCTGTGAAAAATACTAACGACATTATAAGTGGTTTAGCAGGTGTAGTATCTGTGTTTGCAAAACCAGTAACTGCCGCTGCAAGACAGTATCAGGTCGACCCCAAAGAAATATATTTTGAATTAGGGCGATTAAAGGCAATCGCAGGTCAGGAAGATTTAATAATCGAAGTTGCTCAGAGAATTTCGCGTAACACAAAGCATAAAAAATGAATTCAGCTGATTATATTATGGAAGTTCTTTCCGCTAATGATGCGAAAAAAGTTTTCATCTTGAACGGTGGGGGGATGATGTACCTCGTCGATGCACTCCAACGTCACAAACAAATCGATTACGTACACCATCATCACGAACAGTGTGCTGGAATAGCTGCAGATGCATACGCTCGAGTAACTGGCCGTTTGGGCATTTGCTTTGCTACGTCTGGACCAGGAGGAACAAATCTAACCACTGCAATCGCGGGGGCATTTCAAGATAGTACGCCTTGCATATTTATAATTGGGCAATCTAAAACAACCGAAACAATTGCTGGAAAAGGAGTGTCTGCTCGACAGGTGGGTACTTTCGAAGTTGATATAATTCCAACAGTTCAAAACATTACAAAATATTCTGTGACAGTGGATAATGAAAATCAGCTCCCTTCAATCCTTCGAAAGGCGATGACGATAGCGATTTCTGGACGACCAGGCCCTTGTGTAATAGAAATACCACTTGACGTTCAGGGTGCCAATATCCCGGCTAATCTGCATGACATATCGTATTATGAGCCAGCTAATGAGCTTCATAGTACCGAATGTCAAAAAAACACCTTTTTCAATTCATTAAAAAAAGATCTCAAAAAATCATTAAAACCTACACTGCTAATTGGTAAAGGTTTGATGATAGCAAAGCAGCAGAAAATTTTAAGAAGTATCGCTGCGAAACACAACATCCCAATAGTAACCACACAATTTGGTAAAGACTGTTACGATAACTATAGCGAACTTTTTATGGGACATTCTGGTCCAAAGGGAACCCGTGCAGGGAACTACGCGATCCAAAATTCTGACATCATAATCACACTGGGATGTAGCTTGCATGGACAAACTATTGGTTGGGAGGAGGATCTTTTTGCACCAAATGCAACGGTATATCGCGTAGACGTAGATTCCAATAATCTCAAAAATACAAAATCATTTGTAACGCATGATCTTCAGTTAGACGTAAAAGAATTTTTTGAAATCTTCGAAAGATTACAAATAGAAGTAAACTGCAGTGACTGGTTGGCTGAATGCCAACTATTTCGAGGCGAAAACAAACCTGAAACTGAGGCATATTCACAGAAAAAACAATCAGTAAACGCATATGATATAATTTTCTCAGTAAATCAAAGCTTCACAGACAATGAGATTTTTGTATCTGATGCGGGAACTGCATTTTACGTGACAGGCCAAGCACTAAAGACCAACGAAAACCAACAGTTTATAACGTCAGCCTCTTTGGGATCAATGGGGTTCGCTTTACCTGCAGCGACTGGCGCAGCGATTGCAGACAATAAGAGACAAGTTATTTGCATCACTGGCGATGGCTCACTGATGACAAATTTATCGGAGCTTTCAGTCGCAAAACAAAATTGCCGTAATATTATTTACATCATAATCAGCAATAATGGCTACGTTTCCATGCGAAATACTCAAAACGCATTCTTTAATTGTCGCAGGATCGGAGAGAGCCCAAGTTCAGGAGTGCAAATACCTGATATTAAAAAAATTTCTGAATTGTTTGAGATCAATTACGGTCGAGCAGATAGAAAAGATAAACTTAGAGAACTTTTGATACGGTTCAAAGAACAGCCAGGACCTCACCTCGTAGAGGTAATTGCACATTCAGAACAAGAAATTATACCAACTGTAAAATCAAGAAAATTAAAAGATGGTAAAATGGAATCCGGAAAACTTCATCCGATGTACCCATTCGGTTAAAATATGCAACAGCGCGGCAGAATTTTATTAACTGGAGCTTCAGGTTGGTTTGGTCAGTCATTTATATCTGAATTTATTAACTACTTTGGAGTGGAATCTCTCAGACGACTCATACCAGTGACTTCTGATGGCCGGTCTATCAGCCATCCGATGCTATCTTCTAGATTGCAAACAATTACATTTAAGGAGGCTTCAAAGCTAAGGAATATACAAGAAGTCATTCAAGCTTCATTTTTAACCAGAGACAAAATCCAATTCCTTGGAGCCGAAAAATACTCTCAGGAATGTCAACTTATAATAAATTACGTAAGTGATATAATTAGCAAAAACCCGCAATCTAAAGTATTTTTGATATCATCGGGGGCAATTTATAGTGATCAAAGCTTATATGGAAAATACAAACGGATTGAGGAGGAAGTAATACAATCAAAAGCATTAAGTGATACAAACATATTTCGGATTTTTGGCGCGACAACTAAATACATGGATTTTAGAAAATGGTCAGCCATTTGTGGTTTTATAAAAACAGCCAACCTCAACCAAGATATAAAAATTACAAGCAATTATGAAATCCTCAGAGGAATTGTTTGCATGGAAGATCTGTCACGAATGATCATCAATATGATTGATGATGAGAGAAGAAGTTTCGAAAATAATGTCATTGTTGATGCCGTATCTGATATTGTATCAATCCGTGAAATTGCAATTATGTGCCTAGGATCTAAGAATCGTGTACTCTTGCCTGATAAATTTGACGACACAATAATTGATACGAGCTATACGGGAGATCCCTTATTGTTCAGAAAATTGGCTTCAAATTATAAAATAAATCTTAAGACACCTAAACAGCAAATTAAAAACGCTAAGAAAAATCTCTATCCTGGTTCCTACAAGTAGTGATACGTATCAAATATTTTTTTTCCAAGCTTTGTGCATTTATTCTAGCTTAAATTAACAAGATACATTCAATTTTTGGATAAACTATTTTAAAAAACAGAATAACTTAATTTATCCAATGACAAACATGAAAAAACAGTTCAAATATTGACTAGTGAATGCTTATATGACGATTATAGTAGTCAAAATATCCCTAAAAATTCTATAAAAAGAAAAACCCTCTTATTCATCGATAAATATGAGAGCAAAAAGAAAGCTTGGTTTTGAAAAATATCTTTATAATGCTTGGACCAATTATTTTTCTAGTAAGTTTACTTATGCCGAAGAAAAAAGATCGAATAATTTTTGGTGAGTGGTTTGGTAAAACAAGAGGGGACTCGCCTTATCTTATGTATACATATGCTCGGAAGATGGGAAAAGATGTATACTTTATCACTAAGACATCACTGAATGACTGTAAGCAGGATGAAAATGTATTGTACGCTTATTCGCTGAAGGGAATTGGCGTACAACTTACTGCCAAAATTTTTATATGTAATGTAAATTGCCGTGACTATTATCCCTTTGCGGTTACACCAAGAAATATATTGGTTCAAAATGGACATGGGCCTGCAATCAAGGCCGCATTTCAAAGTCGTATGACGAAAATTGAACGTATCAAAAATTTAATAAGGACAAGCACGGTAGAGAAATATACACATGCTATAAGTCCACACGCAACTCATGATGCGTCTTGTGCGGATCAATGGAAGGTAAGTTTGAAAAATATAATTCGAGCGCCAGATGCTCGTTGCGATCAGCTTCTACTAAATAGCTCTGAGCGAGATAAACTAAGATTTAACTTTGATGCTCCAGCGGGAAAAAAAGTAGTGCTTTATTGCCCAACCCATCGAAACGAGGGTAAAGACGTATCTTCAATTTTGATTGGTCGACAAAAAATATTTGAAGCACTCAAAAATAAATATAATGATAACTTCGTACTAATTACCAAGCCACATTCCTATGATTATCACAAAATGAGTGAATGTTTGTCTGGTCAAAATATGGTAGTCACTGAATCTTTCACGTCATTTGAATTAATGGCTGCCTCTGATTTAATGATTTCTGATTATTCAGGAATAGTATATGATTATAGCTATTTGAAGAAACCAATCATCTGTTTTGCATTTGACTACGATACCTACAGAGAAAAAAGCCGTAGCCTTTTAATACAGCTTGACGACTTGTTCAATTGTGTGTGCTACAATGAAAATGAAATTTCAATTTCCCTCAGTGAGGAAATATTATCTCGTGCAACATTAAAAGTAGATGTAACTGACGGGAATACACTTGGAGAATTATCTAAAAAGGCGTTTCAAAATATAGAAAAAAAATTATGCCTAATATAGCAATACGTTTTTTTGGAATAGTATCTGCATTTGCAATTACAGCATTAATATATAGTAAATACACAGTGCAAGACAGTGCGCACATCTTTGTTTTTATTAGTCTTTGTCAAGTTTTTTCGATTTTGTTTAAATTTGGATTAGACGATAGACTTTTGAAAGTCTCTGCTGACATCTCAATAGATAAAGCTTCAATTATTGACTTGCAGATATTTTTTAATGTAATTTGTTATACCGGTCTGTTTTTGGGAATATTTCTACTAGTCACGCCAAAGGTATTATTCCTTTCTGATATTGGAATAAATCAAAATATAACATTTATTTTTCTTGCTGTTATCTTTTATGTTTTTGCGGGAACATTAAGCGTTGTCTTTCAGGGAAGATATTTCTTGAAAACTGCTGTTATTATATTACAAATTTTGCCTAATTCTATAATTATGATATTTATATTTATAGAGGGCTACATTAGCTTAAGATTTGAATACATATATATATTAGCATATTTGACAAGCGCCTTAGTAGGAGTGGTTCTGTTAATATCTTTTTCAATATTAGACTTTAATAATCGAAGCTGGCTTTTAGATTTTAAGTTTGATACTCCAAGAGAGCTAATGAACATCCAAGGTGTGTACTGGCTTAATAGCATATCAACGCTTGCAGTAACCGCAATGCCAATTGTTTTTGTTGGAATTTTTTTTAATGATGACTTCACTAGCCAATTTTCATTTGCGCTTCGTATGAGTCAAGGTATGTTGGTCATCTTAGTTTTAGTAAATTTTATATTTTCACCTACTGTTCGTAGATTGATAACAAAAGGTTTGTTATCAAAAGCTCTATTATATTTTAATAAAATGCAGATGATATCCAGTGTTTCTGCTTTTATTGCCTTCATCTTATTGAATTCAATTTTATTTATATTTTCGAAATTTGGACATTATGAAATTGACCAGATAAGAAATATGGTATTATTTTTCTCATTTGGGTTAGCTATTAATATATCATTCGGGCCCATTGGTCCGTTATTTATTATGCTTGATCGACAAAAAGATAATACTGTTGCGGGGCTACTTGTATTTCTATTGAGTTCCCCTGGAGTACTTATTTTATCGTATTTTAAATTGCATTTTCTTTTAGTAACATTTATAGCTTTTTCTTATGCTGTTGGTAAAATATATTTGTGGTTCAAACTTTACCGATTAAAAAAAATATTATTATAAATGGGAGTGAGGCACGACGTTGGTTTTTTACTTCGCTGTTTCGGTATAATTTTTTATGACTGCTGAGGGGATGAAGTGAGAAATCTATCAATATACGTTCTTGTTGTTTATGTGACCTATGGATATCTTTTTCTTTCATTATTGACCGCACACATACCACAGTTTGGGTTGTATTTCACAGGCCTAAGAGATGTGTGGATGATTCTAAGCCTATTTATTTTATTTTTTTTTAATAGGGGAGTAGAGCTTTTTCTAATATTGTACGTATTTCTTATTGGTCTGGTTGGTTTTCTATTTTCAGGCTATAGCTCATCGCCACTAGTATTTGCTTACGGAATGCGAGATATTATATTCTTGATGATAGTGTTATTTATCTGCATTGTAAAAGTTGAATATTTGAATAGTCTCTACCGACCAATGTTAAAGTTTATATATTTAGTATTATTATTATGTTTAGTCTCAGTTGTATTGCAGTATCTTAAGTTTTCAGAACTACATGAGAGTATTTTCGCTATCAATGAATACTATTCTGCAAAAGGGATTACTACAAATGTCAATGGTGGATTATTCGGTGCTAGGCTTTTAGCTCCCCTCTATTCTGCGTCTTTAGTCGCTACGTTGTTGATGCCTGTATTTTTATTCACTAAAGTTCCCTGGTTGGCCAGATTAGTTGCCGGATTTGTTGTGATTTTTACAGTAGCTAAAGTAATACCGGTTTTCTTATACTATAAAATATTTAATAAGAGGCCTGTTTTTTTTGGAATTTTGTCATTCTTGCTATTAATATTTGTCTATCAGATTTGTCGTTGGGTTATCGAAACTATGCCCATATCTATTTATACTTTTCATGCGTCTTCGGTTCTAGATAGGTTCAATATTTTTGCCAATTTACCCACAATTGGAGAGTTGAAAACACCATTTCCGCTTGGCTATAATTCAGTTGCTGGACATGTAATTAATGGCTTGGATGCTTCTCTAGCTCCAGAGTCTCTATTAATTTCAAAATTCTATGACTTTGGATTTTGGTCACTACCAATTTTTATTATTATTTTTTATTTGTATGCATTGACTGTAAAGGAAACGAGACCTTTCCTTGTAGCTTTTATTTTTATCCAGTTTTTTAGTTCTTTAAGTAATCATCTCGTGGCAGTGGTACCGTTTATCATTATTTTGCGCGTATCCAAATCGTATACAGAAGGAAAGAGAATTGAATATCGTAATCATAACTCAGGATGAACCATTTTACCTGGGAAAACCCTTTTCATCATTTCTTGATAGTTTGAAATTAAACCACAATATTGTTGGATGTGTTTTGTTGGCAGCTTCACCTTTCGGCAAAAGGGAGAGCTTTTTTACCAAGGCTATTAGAACGCTAAAGGTGTTTGGGCCATCTTTTTTTCTATATTATGGCTTGCTTTATATTGTTAGTAAAGTTTTTAAGAAAAACTCTATTTCTAAAATATTAGCTAGTCATAGCATTCCGATTATAAATCTTGATAGTTCAATAAACAGTGATAGGTCCATTAAGAAGATCAAATCTCTTGGTGCAGATTTGTCTGTTTCTATTTTAGGGAATGAAATTTTCAAAAAGCCATTTCTTGATCTTTGCCCTTGCCTCAATTTACATACTGCCCCGTTGCCAAAATATAGAGGCTTAATGCCTACTTTTTGGGTATTAAAAAACCTGGAAAAAGAAACCGCTGTTTCTATTTTTCTTGTTGATGAAGGAATTGATTCAGGCCCAATTCTTGTCCAAAGGCCGGTGGTTATTGATAATCCTAAACAATCTGAACTTATCCGAAAGACTAAGAAGATTGGTCTTGATGCGATGTTGGAGGCTATTGACTTAATGGAAATAGGAAATCCAAAACTTATTGAAAATAACGCTGCTGATGCCACCTATTTTGGCTTTCCTGGACGTGCTGACGTCAAAGATTTTTTTAGAGTTGGAGGTAAGTTCTTTTAATGCGATTTTCTGATAAAATCCTTACGGTTGATTTAGAAGACTGGTTTCACATCCTTGATAATCCACATACTAAGTACGAGCATCAATGGAACAACTTTCCCTCCAGAATCATAAATTCGACTTTTCGACTTCTTGATTTATTCGATTTATATGATTGTAAATGTACTTTTTTTGTTTTGGGTTATGTTGCCAGAAAATACCCTGAACTTGTTAGAGAAATCTCCCTGCGAGGCCATGAAATAGCCTCTCATGGTGACCAACACCAATTAGTGTATAGTCAAACTCCTGCACAATTTGAGCGAGATCTAGTTATTTCGCTAGAGGCGATCACTAAAGCTTGTGGTGCTGAAGTTAAAGCTTATCGAGCCCCTGGTTTTTCTATTAGAACGGATTGTACTTGGGCTTTTGATGTTTTGGTAAAGTGTGGAATTGAGATTGATTGTTCTATATTTTCAGCTGCGCGTTCCCATGGGGGCATGCGCAACCAGAATATAACGAGCCCAGTTAATCTTCTAACTGAGGCTGGGAATTTCATCCGTGAATTTCCAATTAGTACTTTGTCGGTAGGTGGCAAACCAGTTGTATTTTCTGGTGGCGGATATTTTCGAATTACGCCTCAATTCGTTCTGAAAAAGCTTTTTAAATCCGACAAATACCTTATGACTTATTTTCACCCCAGAGATTTTGATCCTGAGCAGCCGATGGTTCCAGGTTTAACTGTTTCAAGGCGCTTTAAATCATATGTGGGGCTTCGCACCACGTTTTCAAAATTAGAGTCTTTACTTGAGCAGACCAGTTTTATGACACTGGCATCAGCAGATAACAGAACGGATTGGTCCTCTTTGCCGATCCATCAAATTTCAAAAGAAAAGAGATTTTTGTGATGACTGAGGGAAAGAAAATTTCGTTATTGGGGACTCGTGGTATCCCTGCGTCACATGGAGGTTTTGAAACATTTGTCCAATATTTAGCTCCTTTTCTTGTTCAAAACGGTTGGTCTGTAAGCGTTTATTGCCAAGTCGAAGGACCAGGTGACATAAATGAAACTACTTACCTTGGGGTGAAATTAATTCATGTACCAGTTCGAGGGATAGGCACCTTCAGTACCATCAAGTTTGACTGGTTGTCGATGATGCATGCACTTCGTCACGAAGGCTTATTAATGTCTTTTGGATACCCAACCGGTATTTTCGCATTGTTTCCCTATTTTTTGGGAAGGCGTCATATAATCAATATGGATGGTATTGAATGGAAGCGTTCTCAATTTGGGCTGATTGGCCGAATGTGGTATTATTGTAACGAAAGAATCGCAGCTCGATTTTCGGATAGGTTGATTGCCGACCATCCACAGATATTCAGCCATTTATCAACTCGATGCAGTGCTGATAAAATTACAATGATCCCCTATGGAGCAGATCTCTTGGGAGGCTTCGGTGAGGAAAATATTTTAGCATTAGGATTAACAAAAGACGAGTATGCTATTGTTATCGCCAGGCCTGAGACCGATAATTCTATTTTGGAGATTGTGCGGACATTTTCAAGATGCAAGAGAAACATCAAACTGGTTGTGCTTGGTAATTACCTCGCTAGCCATCCTTACCACCAAGAGGTTTTAACGGTGGCCTCTGACGAGGTTATTTTTCCTGGTGCGATTTATGAGAAGCTCATTGTTCAGGAGCTTCGTAAACATGCAAGGTTTTATCTCCATGGTCATAAAGTCGGGGGAACTAATCCGTCACTTGTTGAGGCGCTTGGTGCAAATAATGCGGTCATAGCCCACGATAACCTTTTCAACAGGTGGGTAGCAGAATCCAGCGCTCTCTACTTTAATGATGAAGATGAGCTCCATACTCTAATCGATAAATTAATTCATGACACAAATGAAATTTCGAAACTAAGGCAAGCAGCTTTAAAGAGATTTCAGGAAGGTTTAACTTGGGATGAAATTCTCGATCAATACTTAGATATGATTGAGTCTGAGAACGTTGGCCGGCGTCAATCCACTAAAAGTGTTATTTCGTATATAAAGGATAAGTTTTTATGGAAGAAGTAATTCATTTAATACCTAAACGTTTCGTTGATAACCGAGGTTTTTTTTCAGAAACATATAGTCGCCATAAATATACTGATTTCGGAATAAGTGTAGATTTTGTGCAGGACAACCAGTCATTATCAAGAGATGTTGGAACGATACGCGGTTTACACTTTCAGGGCCCGACTGCTGCGCAGGGAAAATTAGTGCGATGCGGTCGGGGAGCGATTTTTGACGTGGCCGTGGATATTCGCCTTGGCAGTCCTTCATACGGTCATTGGGTTGGATATGAATTGTCGGCTGAAAATGGTCACCAATTATATATTCCTGTGGGTTTTGCGCATGGGTTCATGACTTTAGAACCTGATAGTGAAATCGCTTATAAGTGTACTGACTACTATGCTCCTGAGACTGAAGGCGCAGTGCTTTGGGACAGCTGTGGAATTAAGTGGCCACTATCTGTAGATCCGTTGCTTAGTGACAAAGACATAATTGCCCCCATGTTTAGTGATTTAAAAAGCCCTTTTATCTACGGTGAAAATTCATGAAGATTCTGATAACTGGTGGTGCTGGCTTTATTGGCTCTGCTGTGGTGCGGTTGGCGATAGCGCAAGGGCACAGCGTTATAAATTTAGATGCACTGACCTACGCATCCTGTATGGCAAATGTGTCTAGTGTTTCAGACCATGAAAATTATGCGTTTGAAGAGGTCGACATTCGTGATCGTGCGGCATTGGATGCGGTGTTCACCAAACATGTGCCTGATGCGGTCATGCATTTAGCAGCAGAGTCTCATGTTGACCGGTCGATTGATGCCCCATCTGATTTCGTCGAAACAAATATTATTGGCACGTTTAACTTGCTTGAGGCTGCGCGTAATTATTGGCTGTCGCAGGGACGGCCCGATGAGTTCCGCTTTCATCACGTCAGTACAGATGAAGTGTTCGGCAGTTTGCCGTTTGATCCTGGAATTCAGTTTACCGAGAATACGGCATATGACCCCCGAAGCCCATACTCCGCATCCAAAGCTAGTTCTGATCATCTGGTTCGAGCGTGGCATGAGACTTATGGGTTACCTGTAGTGCTTACAAACTGTTCCAATAATTATGGCCCATACCATTTTCCAGAAAAATTGGTTCCAGTGGTAATTTTAAATGCCTTAGCGGGTAAATCTCTGCCTATTTATGGGGATGGGGGCAATATTCGAGACTGGCTATATGTTGAGGATCACGCGAATGCTTTGTTAATGGTTTTGGAAAAGGGAATTGTAGGACGTAATTATAATATTGGCGGTGAGAATGAGCGGACTAATTTAGAATTGGTTAAAACGCTTTGTCGTATCTTGGATAGATTGCGTCCCCATGGTGCGGGCAGCTACGCTGGTCTGATCACATTCGTTACGGATCGTCCCGGGCATGACGCTCGATATGCAATAGATGCTAGTCGCATGCGTGATGAGCTAGGCTGGCGTCCATCAGTCACCGTCGAGGAAGGTCTAGAAAGAACTGCTCAGTGGTATCTAGACAATGAAGATTGGTGGGGTCCTCTCCTGGAGCGCTCTGAGCTTGGGAAGCGGTTGGGTACCAACATATGATCCTTGTTTTTGGTAAAACAGGTCAGGTGGCAACAGAATTACAGCAGTTTGACGGTATTACTGCCTTAAGTCGACAGGATGCTAATTTATTGGATCCACTATCTTGTGCCGATGCCATCCGGAAACATATGCCAAAAGCTGTTATTAATGCTGCAGCCTATACGGCTGTTGATAAGGCTGAAGATGAGGAACGCCTTGCTAGTGTCATCAATGGCGATACACCCACTGCAATGGCTGAAGCATGTGCAGAGCTAGCAGTGCCCTTTGTCCACATTTCAACTGATTATGTATTTGAGGGGACGGGTGAGAGTCCATGGTGCCCTAATGATGTGACAGCGCCACAAAACGCTTATGGCCGGAGCAAATTGTTGGGTGAAGTTGGTATCCGCGGCAGCGGTGCGGTGCATGCGATTTTACGCACGTCTTGGGTTGTTTCGGCCCATGGGACGAATTTTGTAAAAACCATGCTGCGCCTATCGGAAACGCGCGATGTGCTCAATGTCGTGGCAGATCAAATTGGTGGACCAACACCTGCACGCGATATTGCGGCGGCTTGTTTGCAAATGGCAGAACAGCTAATCGCGGACCCATTGAAATCAGGCACCTACCATTACAGCGGTGCGCCAGATGTGTCATGGGAGGATCTTTCTCGTGCAATATTTGCCCAAGCGGACAGGGATGTAATGGTTACACCCATTCCAACGACTGACTTTCCTACGCCCGCCAAACGCCCGCTGAATTCGCGGATGAAATGCTGTGCAATGGAACAGGTCTTTCGTATCGAACGTCCCGATTGGCGCGATGGGTTGAAGATGATATTACGAGATTTAGAGGTTACAAAATGACTAAGCGCAAAGGCATCATTCTGGCTGGCGGGTCAGGCACGCGGCTGTATCCGTTGACGATGGCCGTATCAAAACAGCTGTTGCCGATTTATGATAAACCGATGATTTATTACCCCCTGACGGTTTTGATGCTTGCGGGCATCCGTGAAATTATGATCATCACGACCCCCCAAGATCAGGATCAATTCAAACGCCTTTTAGGTGATGGCAGCCAATGGGGCATTCTTCTGGAATACAAAGTGCAGCCAAGCCCTGATGGTCTTGCCCAAGCCTTTATTTTGGCCGAAGATTTCTTGGACGGTGCGCCGTCGGCCATGGTGTTGGGAGATAACATATTCTTTGGCCATGGTCTGCCACAGGTTTTGGCGGCAGCGGATGCACAGATAGAGGGTGCGACCGTATTTGGCTATCATGTTTCTGACCCCGAGCGTTATGGTGTGGTCGCGTTTGACGAAAACGGCACGGTGCAAAGCATTATAGAAAAACCGGCGGTTCCGCCGTCAAACTATGCGGTGACGGGGCTGTATTTTGTGGATGGATCCGCGCCTCAGCGTGCGAAACAGGTCACGACATCGGCACGTGGTGAATTGGAAATTACAGCGCTTTTGGAAACATATCTACACGATGGCGCATTACGCGTCGAACAAATGGGCCGCGGCTATGCGTGGCTGGACACAGGAACCCACGCATCCCTACTCGACGCCAGCAACTTTGTCCGAACCCTGACAGAACGCCAAGGATTACAGGTCGGGTCGCCTGACGAAGTAGCCTATCAATTTGCGTGGATCACTAAGGAAATATTGAACGAGCGTGCAAAGCTGTTTGGTAAAAATAAATATGGTCAATATTTATTAGGCCTATGTCGATGACTAAAAATATCCTTATCATGGACGGTGCGGGATATATTGGCTCCCACGCCTGTAAGGCGCTATAGCGAGCAGGATTTACACTGGTAACGATTGATAATCTCCTCACTGGCTGGAAGGATACAATTAAATTTGGCCTGTTTGAGCAGATTGACAAGGCCAACGTGTACTAAGTTTTCAGAAGCATTCACCCGTTGAGGCTGTGCACTTTGCAGCGTCTAGCCAGGTTGGCGAGAGTATGTAAAAGCCGGGTATTTACTGGAAAAAAGGTAATTTTATCACTGAACCTCATCCAGGCAGCTGTTGATCATGGATGCATGAATTTTGTATTTGCATCGACTTTCGCAACATATGGTGACCAAGACAATTTGGTATTGAATGAAGACAGTGTGCAGCATCCCATCAACGCCTACGGTGCATCAAAGTGGGACCTTGAAAATATCTTAGCAGACTACCAAGCCGCGTTTGGTTTGAACCATGTGATTTTCAGATATTTCAACGTTGCGAGAGCGGACCCAGATGGAGAGGTTGGTGAATTTCACCAGCCAGAAATGCACCTCATACCACTGATCTTTGATGCAGTAGACGGCAGACGAGACGCACTGACTATCTTTAGAACTGACTATGATAACCCAGATGGGACCTGCATTCGTGACTACATCCACGTATGCGACTTCGTCGACGCACATGTCTTGGGTCTGAAGTGGCTTCAAGAGGGTCGAGGCAGCAGCGTCCTCAATCTGGGCACCGGTGACGGGTTTTCTGTACGAGACGTAGTTGATCAGCCTGAGCAACTTGGACTAGGCCATGCAGTTCCTTGTGCCGAGCGCGTAGTTGGCAATAATCCTTTCGAGGTCCTCTTTGCAGACGACTTGCTTACCTATGATGATAGTTGCGTAACGGCAGACATTGTGAAAAATTTTAAAATGTCTGGCAAAACATAGCTTAGTGTTCTGAAGGTTGTTGGACTGGATATTTCTAAATACAGCGTCATTGTTCCTGGTGGTGAATCAGGTTTGATGGCCGATCTTGTTGAAAACTAAATGCTGATAAAGCACCTTCAAACTGGTCGAGTATTGGGCGCTATATTTTGAACCCTGATATCTTCGATATTCTGGGTAATCAGCTTGTGGGCGCTGGTGGCGACATCCAACTGGCCGATGCTATTAACACCCAAGTTGAAAATGGTGATGTTGAAGCTGTTAGGCTTAATGGGCGTCACTTTGATTGCAGTAGTGTGAACGGCTATTTAGATGCCATCATGCATGTGGCAGGTCGGTGATCATATTTAGCTGCATGGTACTGACTAGGTCTGAACATACACCCCATTCAGTTCCAAATATTATGCTGTGAATACTGTAAATACCTCGAGACAGTAGTTGGATCTGACCATCCTCCCGCACGCATAATTGCCGCGAGATCAAAGCCCTTGATTAATAAATCTTGAGCGGCACCGACACGCAGTGAGTGTCCTGAAACTTCCAAGTCGCTAGGCCGCTCGCATCGCTTCACCCGTACGATACTACGCTTGATGATTTCGTTTACTTGTCTGTCGCATATTGCGCGATCCAAGCATCGATTATGATTAATGGCGCAGAAGACTGGCTGTATTTCGATAGGCTTTGTTTTTAACCATTTCCGAACAAGTTTCGCACTTCTTGCTGAACCGAACACAAGCCGACCTTTCCCGTATTGGTCGGTTTTACTTTTTCTGATCATGCCTTTGAGTGCGCCGTCTGTTGTAAACTTTAAATCGTCACTTTGGATTGCTACGAGTTCTGAGCGGCGCGCCAAAAAATCATAGCCAAGTGAAAGGAGGGCGCGGTTGCGCACGCCCACCAGCGTGTCAGGTTGTACGTCAATCATTTTGACGAGGATATCGTGGTTGATGCCCACTGCTTGCTTTTGATCAAGACATTTTGAGCGTTTTGCACGGCGAATTGTGAGGTACACCTCCTCAGTGTGAGTGCCATCTTCAAATCCCAGAAGTGCGTTTATTCTTCTTAGGGCTGAGATGCGTCGACGGATGGTGCTGTAGCTATACTTTTCCTGTACGAATTCTATGTAGTTGCTGAGGTTAGATGAGATCAGTGGAAATGGTGTTACATTTCGCTGATTGGACCAATCGACAAATGCTCGCACATCCGAATAGTATGAGCGAAGTGTATTGGGCGCGTAGGCTCCTTCGAGAGCTTTAAGGCAGTAGTCTAATTGTATTATTTGTTCCATATGTCACATTTAGTGACATTAATGTAGGATGTCAACTTTGATTAGTGAACAGATTAAGATGGCTCGTGCAGCTCTTGGTTGGAGTATTGAGCAACTTGCGGAAAGAACCGATGTTAGCTCACGTACGATTAAGAGAATAGAAGCACAATCTGGCCTACCAGTCGCCACTGAAGCGAATTTACGATTAATCCGAGAAACTCTCGAGGCTGCGAGCATCGAATTCATCGGTGACGCAGACGAGGGCCCTGGCGTTCGCCTTTGGACAGCGCCAAAGTAGTCTTGAACAAACCCACTTATCGGCGTCACATATTGTGTAGAGGTGTGCGGTATTTCTACATGTGGTAATGTGTTAAAGTATGCTCAACCTCAATCACGATGAGCAGTAATATGTCGCACTCAAAAAACCCCACGATCTTAACTGAACTTGACTCGATTTCGATAAATAATCTGTTGCCCGAGCGTCCTGCTATCATTGGCGAGTTCAGCTCAGCCTATGAGGCTTTCCGAGTGGCGACACTTTCGGATCTTGCTCCCGTGACGCAATATGAATTCTTACAAGCGCAGCAGCTGGTGGATCTTAATTGGTCCATATTGCAGTTGAAGGCGTCTTCAGACGTTGAGCTCTCAACGAGCATGGAGCGCAATATGGGTCGCCTCATTGACAATAAGTTGGAGGGTAATGCTGAGAGTGAGTCTCGGCGGCAGCTGAACCAATATTTAGAGGCTGGGGGTGATGAGGACGAGTTTGAAGATAATGTCGATTGGGATGGGATGGACGCCCAAAGAGACGGTATCGTTGAGGGACTGAAGTCCGCTGATCCAGATCTGCGCGGGCAGGCATTCGTTGAGGCAAACGCTTTGGGCGTTGATCCGCGGTTAGTGCTGAGTGCGCAGCTTCTAAAAAATGTAAATTATAGACGCCATATCGATAAACTGCCCGATCTGGAGAAGCGTGCACGATTACTCTCCGCTGAGTATCGAGAAATACAGAAGGCGCGGCCTATAGAGGTCGTTCCCGTTTCGGAGATTTAGCCTATGGTACACTCTGCCACGGGACCAAAGACGCCAGAGGGCAAGGCGGTCTCTTCACAAAACGCATTGCGCCACGGGTTTCACACGGCTCCTGACAACAATCTTGTCTTTTCTTGGTTTAACGTGATCCTCAACAATGAACCTGACGCTTATGAAGAGCTTAACACCGACGATCTAAGATGTGAGGCAGCGCTTATGCTTGCCGTTGCTGAGGTGCGCTATCACCGCGTCCTTCATTACAGAGGCACGCGCGACGTTGAGCAGAGTTCTATGCTGCAGTTTGCTCATAAGCTTCGTAAGGAGATCCATGACACCCTTGGGGCCATGCCCAAGACTTTGAAGGATGGTTTGGCGGATCCAATTGAGTTGGAATATGTCAGCATCGCCAATCAGAAACTGGAGGAAGTTCTAAATGAATTAGGATGCGAACGGCGCTTGCAGGACCGCTATTTGGGTGAGGCGCGGGCACAAAGAAAGAGGGCACTTAAGGTTTGGAGGGATTTATGCAATCGCGAACATACAAATTCCCCAAACGAACTAAATTACAACCAATAAGAGATTTTATGAGCTCGTTAGACCTCAGTGCCTGCGAACCTGGCGGTATATCAAACCAAGGGCGATTCCGAGCATGACGCCTAAGATATCTGCGATCCAGTCATTGAGGTCGGCACTGCGATTGAACGTTGGTTGTATGAGCTCAATCAGCCCGCCAAATGCACTGGCTCCCATAAAGACGAGCAATAGGCTGACGCGGCTGGTGCGCGCCAGGGGGAAGGCGAGGGCGGCAAACGCAGCAAGGTGTACAAGCTTGTCGCTCCCCTCAGGTGTTGGGGGCGGTTGATCCATTGGCCAGAGCATCGCAACAGTGAGGATGAGTGTTACGATGAGTGTGAGGGGTATATCTAGGTACTTGCGCATTTGTGGCGTGTATCTAGGGGCTTGAGTGAAGGCAAGCACGGCAGGTATTTCTAATGTGTGTCCCTGGTAGGAAGGTGCGTGTAATCAGCTGCTTAAGCCTTCCGATAAGCCTAGAGTCCAGGAGTTTCAAATGTGTCTACAGATATTGTATTATTGCTAGTTCCAGGCAGAAAATAGATCAACAGTTGGTTTGGAGCAATTTGCCTGATTTAGATTTTTAGGAGCAAACAGCCCACTATTTTAAATAACAACGCTTAAACGTATACAC
>Ga0206127_1001143_pt1 | contig 29588 bp, 28 predicted proteins | sample Helgoland_Spring_6_FD_148646 | JGI IMG/M metagenome (GOLD analysis project Ga0206127, IMG submission 148646) | Pelagic subsurface seawater microbial communities from Kabeltonne, Helgoland, North Sea - Helgoland_Spring_Bloom_20160419_1 | ecosystem: Environmental > Aquatic > Marine > Epipelagic ...
AGTAATTTTCCCGATAAATCGTATCGCTTCATTAAATGATCAACAAATATGGTAGGAATTGATTTAAGAATAGAATTAAAAGTAATTAAGTGAGATACACCGTAAGTATTGTTTATTTTATGCCACTCAGATTCTACTTTATCAAATCTGATAAACATGTAGCCTGGAAACAGAGGTTTAGAAGTATTTATAAATCGAGATGTTCTTCTTGAAGTGGTATCATGTAAGGGTAAGAATGTTTCAAATCCTTGCCGGTTTAAATTTTTTGCCGCTAGATGGTGTGAATTGGATTTAAACTGTAGAATGAACCACTCTTTTGACATGTAAATATACCTATGAATTATCGTTCATTTTTGAACAAAGCATTTAATAATTCCTAATATTCTTTAAAAAATGATAAATTACTAGTATTATTTTGATTATTTTTATCAAGATTAATCATCATGATTAATCTATAAATGTATTATATCCTTAAGCATATAGTACCATTATGATATAAATATATCGTTGACAGTAGATGTAGTAACATGCATGCTCATTTTTGAATAATATGAGATTAGTATAATCATTTACTACATAAAATTACCAAGCTTTGAGACAAAGCTTGGTGCGGTAGCTATTCATGGCTAGTCGTCGTAAAGAGCATCAGGAAGATGCAAAGTTTAGAGTCTTTCAAATAATAAATGAAAATCCTCAATTGACCACGCGTGAAATTGCCCAAAAAGTTGGAATTTCTAACGGATCTGCCTATTACTTGTTAACATCATTAATTGATATAGGTTTCATAAAGCTTTCAAATTTTACAGATAGCTCGCAAAAGATAAAATATTCTTATTTGTTAACTCCAAAAGGTATTCGTGAGAAATCTTTGCTTGCAAGCAAATTCCTAGTGCGTAAAAAGCAAGAATATGAACTATTAAAAAAAGAGATCATTGAATTAGAGCGGGATTTAAGTTGAAAGATAGAATCAAAGAAATGCAAATAAATTTCGATGTAACGTCGAATTTTGTAAAATCTAAATTAAATTCAATTAATTGTAACCTCCGATAATTTAAGGTTATGAGTAGCTCGATTTTTAAAATGCGGATAATGGTAAGCGGATAATGGTAAGTAGCTCAGCGATTGACAAATGTACGTTTTAACGTACGCTTTTCCAAAAGGGGTACTGTCATGACAACAGTAAATGTAACTGAGGCCGCGCCAATCTGTATAAATTGATCGATGATGCATCTGTGAGCCACGAGCCGGTTGTCATTACCGGTAAACGTGGAAATGCAGTGCTCCTAGCTCAAGACGATTGGAATGCGATCAACGAGACATTGTATCTGCTTTCTGCGCCTGGCATGCGCGAGTCTATAATAGAAGGCATGCAGGAAAATCTTGCAGAGACATCAACTGAGTTAGAGTGGTGACTTGGGCGCTTCACTACACAAACAGGCCCAGAAAGATGCAAAAAAAACTCGCATCCTCCGGCCTCAAAGCCAAGGCGCAAGCGCTACTGGCAATAATCGAAAAAGACCCATGGAAAAACCCTCCCCCCTTTGAAAAGCTCGTGGGCGATTTGAGTGGGGCATATACAAGGCGTATCAATATTCAACACCGACTTGTCTATCAGGTTTTTGAAGCAGAAAAGACTCTGAAAATATTACGGCTTTGGACGCATTATGAATAACAACACATGACGCAGCTGTATCAGTCAAAGATTTTTGCAAACGGTTCAACGACCTTACCGAAGCCCGTGCGCGATGCAATCGGCGTTAAGGGGGGTGATCGCGTTCGCTATGTCATTGCTCAGGCAGGCTAAATTTTTAGAACTTGCAAGCATGATTATTTGAGCACAGTAGAGCGATATAATGTGGTCGATGCTTTTGGGGACGATAAATGCTATTATCGGTTGTAAGGCTTAGAAATCATAGATTTCTGGAGTCTATAAAAGAAAAATCAATCAACATTAATGATAATAATATAAGGGTTTAATCATCTTGGCTGAAAGACTAAAAGTAACAGTGGTTGGATCGGGGTATGTGGGAATGTCACTCTCGGTTCTCTTGGCGCAGCACAACGATGTGACCGTGCTGGATATTGATGCAGAAAGAGTCGGCAGGATTAACAATAAGCAATCCACGGTTGTTGATACAGAGATCGAATTATTCTTGGCCGAAAAGCCACTATCCTTGATTGCAACAATGGACAAACAAGGTGCCTATGAGGGTGCTAGCTTTATTATCGTTGCAACGCCCACTAGCTATGATTCTGAAACAAACCGTTTCAATACCAGTTCAGTAGATACTGTGGTTGAAGAGGCGCTTAGGTTAAACAAAGAAGCTTTGGTGATCATCAAGTCAACCATTCCAGTAGGCCATACAAAATCGCTTAAAGAAAAGTTCGAGACTGACCGAGTTGTTTTTTCTCCCGAGTTTTTAAGAGAGGGCCAAGCCCTTAAAGATAACCTCTATCCATCACGAATTATTGTGGGTAGCCAGTATAAAGTAGGCGCGCAATTTGCGGGTCTACTGAAGCAGGGCGCAAAAAAGGTAGATATCGAGACGCTCTTTATAAGATCTACCGAGGCCGAGGCGGTCAAGTTGTTTGCTAATACTTACTTGGCTATGCGAGTTGCATTTTTCAATGAGTTAGATTCATACTCTCTAGCAAATAAATTAGATACTAAAAGCATCATTAATGGCGTGTGCCTTGATGAGAGAATAGGTGATGGCTACAACAACCCCTCCTTTGGCTATGGTGGGTATTGTCTTCCCAAAGATTCTAAGCAATTACTGGCAAATTATGACCAGGTGCCCCAAAAATTGATTGAGGCCATAGTTTCGTCTAACACCACCCGTAAAGACTTCATCGCCGATCAAATTATTAAGCGTAACCCAAAGACGGTGGGTATTTATCGCTTGATTATGAAAAAAGGTTCGGATAATTTTCGCACCAGTGCGATTCAAGGCATTATGAAGCGTATCAAAGCTAAGGGTATCAACGTGGTCATCTACGAACCCGCTTTACAGGAAAATGAATTTTTCCACTCAAAAGTTATTCATGACCTTAGCGCCTTTAAAAAAATGAGTGACGTTATTGTTGCTAACCGTTTAATGGATGATATTCAAGATGTGGCAGACAAAGTCTATACCCGTGACTTGTTTGGAAAGGATTGAACTGAAATGTATAAAATACTTGTGACAGGTTCTGCAGGATTCATCGGTTTTCATTTAATTCAGGCTTTGCTTAAACAGCAGCATACGATAGTTGGTATCGATAATTTAAACGACTATTACGATCCGCAGCTTAAGCATGACCGGTTGGAAATACTCAATCAAAGCGGTAAGTCGGGGAATTATCAATTTTTCAAAATGGACTTGGCTGATAGGCAAGGTATGGAGCAGCTGTTTGCAGAGAATCAATTTGATATCGTTATTAACCTTGGTGCCCAAGCTGGTGTGCGTTATTCCATTGAAAATCCGCATGCTTATGTAGATTCTAATCTAGTTGGTTTTGTGAATATCCTTGAAGGCTGTCGTCATAGCAAGGTGAAGCACTTAGTTTATGCCAGCTCCAGCTCCGTATACGGTATGAATATTAAACAGCCATTCAGCACTGATGACCGAGTAGATAACCCTATTAGTTTGTATGCGGCAACAAAGAAGTCCAATGAATTAATGGCTCATACCTATAGCCATCTATATGATATTCCAACTACAGGCCTTAGATTCTTTACCGTTTATGGGCCAATGGGTCGCCCCGATATGGCATATTTCTCATTTACTAAAAAAATATTAAAGGGCGAAACCATAGAGGTCTTTAATAATGGCGAAATGCAGCGTGATTTTACCTATATCGACGATGTTATTGAAGGAATTGAGCGCGTAATGCTTCGAATTCCAGAGTCTAAGGCTTTGGGCTTTAGTAATGCAAAAGCACCTTATAAAATATATAACATCGGCAACAACCAGCCCGTAAGTTTGCGCCGCTTTATCGGCGCTATCGAAACTGCCTGTGGCAAAAAGGCCAAAGAGAATTTACTACCCATGCAAGCGGGTGATGTTCCCGTGACATTTGCTGATGTAGACGAACTCATGTTTGATACCACCTTTAAACCAAGCACCAGCATAGAAGAAGGGATAGGTAAATTCGTTGATTGGTACAAAGAGTCCTTAAGATTAAAGAAAAAGTGAAGAAATTAATGATATTGAATATTTAAATAATAAAACTAAAAAAACGATATCGCTAATATCTAAACTGTTTTTTATCCATGTATTGAAAATTGGATTTAGCTAGTGAGACTAAGCCAGCTATAAGTGTTTATTTAACACTTTGAACCACGCAATAGTGGCTACTGTGGGATTTTTCCTAGGTGAAGCATTGGCAACTTCAATAAATATTATTCGATATTTTTACTTTTCAAAAATGATCAGGGAGATTGATTCTTTACCATGAAAATATTAACAATTTTTGGGACGCGTCCCGAAGCCATAAAGATGGCGCCACTTGTTCATGCATTAACAAAGCACACACGTTTTGAATCTAAAGTTTGCGTGACTGCGCAACATCGAGAAATGCTTGATCAAGTGTTGGATCTGTTTGAGAAAGCAGGTCAGACATTAAATGATATTTCCGCTCAAATATTAATTAAAATTAAACCGGTAATTAAAGATTTTAAACCAGACTTAATACTGGTTCATGGCGATACTGCTACTACGTTCACTGCAAGTTTAGCTGCATATTATGAGCAAATATCAATTGCGCATGTTGAGGCTGGATTGCGCACTGGTAATATTTATTCTCCCTGGCCTGAAGAAGCGAATAGAATGCTTACGGCTACATTGGCAAAATTTCATTTTGCTCCAACTGAGATAGCAAAAAGTAATTTGCTTAAAGAAAATTATGATACCAATTCAATCTTCGTAACTGGCAATACTGTTATTGATGCTCTAATAATGATTGCGGATAAGATCTCTAATGATGTAAGTTTAGATGAAGAGCTTAGTTCCCATTTTTCATTTTTAAACAAGGATAAAAAGCTTATATTAGTCACCGGTCATCGAAGAGAAAGTTTTGGCGATGGTTTCGAGCGGATATGCCAAGCCTTAGCTATAACGGCTAAACAGCACCCTGAGGTTCAAATTTTGTATCCAATGCACCTAAACCCTAATGTTAGGGAACCTGTAGAAAGAATTCTAAAAAACGTCAAAAACATTTTTCTAATTGAACCTCAACAGTACCTACCTTTTGTTTATTTAATGACTCGATCCCATATCATATTAACAGATTCTGGCGGCATTCAAGAAGAGGCGCCTTCCTTAGGTATACCCGTATTGCTTATGCGTGAAACAACAGAGCGTCCAGAAGCTGTAGAGGCAGGTACTGTTAAAATTGTAGGTACTGATACTTTGGCAATTACCTCTTCTCTAACAGAGTTGTTAGAGAGCCCTGCAGCATATCAAAAAATGAGTTTTTCCCATAATCCCTACGGCGATGGTAAGGCTTGTCAGCGTATATTAAATATTTTATCCAAATATTAGCATTGGAGTATTCATGACATTTAAAACGATTTCAGTAATAGGCCTCGGGTACATTGGTTTTCCTACCGCAGCAATGTTTGCAGCCCACGGGAAAGATGTAGTGGGTGTTGATATCAATCAAGAGACTGTAAATACAATTAATGATGGGAAAATACATATTGTTGAACCTGGGCTCGATGCAATCGTATTTAAAGCTGTAAGTAACAAAAAATTAAAAGCTTCCGTAACTCCATTGCCTGCAGATGCCTTCTTGATTGCTGTGCCAACGCCATTCAAGGGGGATGAACATGAGCCAGATCTGCAATATATAGAAGCAGCTGCAAAAGCTATTGGCCCAGTACTTAAAAAAGGTAACCTGGTTGTATTGGAATCTACGTCGCCAGTCGGCACAACTGAGAAGATGGCAGCTTGGCTATCCGAGTCAAGACCTGATTTAAGTTTCCCCCGTGAAAAAGGTGTTTTATCTGACATCCGTATCGCGCATTGCCCTGAAAGAGTTCTGCCAGGTCAAGTCGTCAGAGAACTGGTCGAAAATGATCGGGTGATTGGCGGATTGACAGAAAAATGTTCTGAGATGGCAATACAAGTCTACAAAACATTTGTTACAGGTGATTGTATTGTTACCAATGCACGTACTGCTGAAATGGCAAAATTAACAGAAAATGCATCTCGAGATGTCAGTATAGCTTTTGCTAATGAGTTATCTATTATTTGTGATGAGTTAGATATCAACGTATGGGAGCTTATTCGTTTAGCTAATCTGCATCCACGCGTAAACATATTAAATCCTGGTCCTGGTGTTGGCGGTCATTGTATTGCTGTAGATCCCTGGTTCATTGTTTCTAAAACGCCGCAGCAAGCCAAATTGATTCGTACAGCTAGAATTGTAAATGATGGGAAGCCAGGCTGGGTGCTTAATAAAATTAAACGTGGCGTTTATGAATATTTGGCTTCTAATCCTCATAAAGGGATCGCAGATACTACCGTAGCTTGCTTCGGGGTTGCTTTTAAGGCCGATATTGATGACATAAGAGAAAGTCCGGCTCTTCGAATAGCGCTATCATTATCTAAAGAAGAGTTTAAAAAATTATTGGTTGTAGAGCCTAATGTGTTGGAACTACCAGATGGTTTTTCAGCTAGCTCCGAACTGGTTAGCCCGGCAATGGCTCTTCTAGACGCTGATGTGTTAGTTATGTTGGTGGCCCATAAGGAATTCCAAAGTTTAGTCATAGATAAAGATAAGATTGTAATTGATACGATTGGACTTACATAGATCGTGACCCCTTTTATTGAATATTTGTGGATTTTTTTAAAAACTGCTGATGGCTAAAATGATTAAAATGAAAAGTGAATTTTCCCGGAATGTATTAGTTTTGATGTCTGGTACGATGGTAGCGCAAGCATTGCCACTTACAACTCAGAAAGAAAACACCAATCGTTAGAAGATCGAACACCCGATCAGGTGTACTATGCCAAGGCCCAGCGACTGGCTGCTTAAACCTACTGAACAACACTTATAGCGTTGTCCTTGTATAGGGATCCAATACTAGGAGGTATTATTGTGATTAAAACATTATTAGGGTGTGTAAGCCTTGATGCTAATAAAAGATATACTAGTAAGCACAAGTTGTTTGAGTATATTACTAGAAAGCTGGGGTACCGTCTTTATAATCATAGTTTGTATTGGCATGAAGACGCTGATTTCTTAAGTATGTGGTCGAAGTTTGTAGATGGTATTGGTAGGAAAACGATTCAAGAACGCCGCTTTACTCTTTACTCCTTTGCTAAATCTGTCGCTAACATCAAGGGAGACACAGTTGAATGTGGTGTGTTTCGAGGGGGGAGTAGCCATATAATTATGAGTGCTTCTCAATCATTTCACCACATTTTTGATTCCTTTGAAGGACTATCTGCGCCAACCAACATTGATAAGCCTCTTTTAAAGCATGGATATGAATGGCAGGAGAGTGATCTTAGTGTCGCTGAGGAAATTGTCTCAAATAACCTGCATGGTTTTAAGGATCAGTTCAAAATGTATAAGGGTTGGATACCGGATCGATTTGAAGACGTTTCTGAAAACACGTTTAAACTTGTACATATAGATGTGGATTTGTATGATCCAACAAAAGATGCTTTGAAATTTTTCTCGCAACGTATGGTGCCTGGCGGGATGATTGTTTGTGATGATTATGGTTCGACAATATGCCCAGGGGCTAAAATTGCATTTGATGAGATAGCTCAGGAATTAAATAAACGCACAATTTCTCTCACAACGGGACAAGGATTGCTTCTTTTCTAATGAGACCTCTTTTGAAGAATATTTTTAAAATAAACGCACTAGTTATAATGTTTGTTTTGGCTGCTTCTATTACTGCAACCTATGCATTTACCGAAATCGCTGAACGCGTTCATAGGTATCCAGAATTATTTTTTGCTGTTTTGGCAGGAGGGCTAGTTGCGGTTTTGCTGTTCTGGCGCGAGGAGTGTGCTCTAAGAAAGCATGAAGTTATTATAATGAGAGTAGGGGCGACACTATTCCTATTCTATGAATTGTTTTCACTTCCGCATACATACGCGTATTGGATAACAGAAAATTTGGGTTTTCTTCCCTTTGCTGTAAAAACCTCTGCGGCTGTATTATTGGCATTATCTATCCGCTTCGTAAATATTACCTTTTTAGGATTATTTGCGTCGCTGGCGGCAAAAGTTTATATTCTGAGAGAGTTAGATATAGGTTTGTCAAAGTCTGACTTCTTACCTGTTCTACATTTTTTCATGTTTTTATCGATTGCGATTTTTACAAAGTCTTTCACAACCAAATTCTTTGGCAAAATTGAAAATGGGAAAGACAAGTCAATCTTCCAAATCGCGATTGCCTTGTCAATTGGTGCGCACATAGGGAATTATTTCTGGTCGGCCATGGAAAAACTTGAAATTTACAATTGGTCGTTCGGGTGGTTCTATCAGAATGACACATTTAACATCGCGCGGGCGGCAATTTATAGTGAGCAATCACCAGTTTATTTTTTACTTAATGAAAATGCAATTAGTTTTATAAATTCAATTTCTTTTTTGAATATTCCATTGAATGCCCTTACACTAGCTTCTCAACTTTTATCAGTAGTGGCGCTAACGAACCGTAAACTGCTAATCGTTTTTACAATAATGTTTGATATTTTTCATATCGGTGTTTTCGCCCTTTCAGGCATATTTTTCTACAAATGGATAATCCTTAATTTTTTGATAATTTATTATCTGAATTCGACAAAAGAGTGGTATCTCGAACAAAAGATGGCAGCTATTATTGCTTGTTTGGTTGGTCTGGGTTTTCATATCGCGCAATTGGGTTGGCACGATAGTAATACGTTTTATGATCGAGTATTTGTTTCAGTGAATGAAGAGTCTCAAGCGCGGCTTGCTCCTTCTATGTTTAACTTTTACTCACTCGAAATTGCGCAACAACGATTTGGTGAAACGGTTCCAAACACCACAAACACATATGGTTCTATAACCTTATTGAGTAATGAAAACGATTTTCTTAATAGTGCAAATGAATGTAACCTCGGGGCCGAGCGACATCAAATTGTTGATGAAGTAGTCTTAGCCTTTCAGCAGCAACAGGAAGAAGTTAGCGCGATATTGACTGAAATAGGATGGAATCCAGCTTGGTTTCCACATCATATTTGGTCACCGTCAGAAATTAAGAATATTAACTTTGACTTGCTTTCAAGTGGCGATTTGACCTACCAGTCCACAATGATATGCATGAAGGAACCCTGAAATGATATTAAGAATTGTTTATGATGGAGAATGCCCCTTTTGCCGGAATTTTATTAAATTACAAGAATTGAGGGAAGATTTTGAAGATGTCGAATTGATCGACGCAAGAGACCCAAATAACGAGTCTGTTAAAGCCTTAATTGAAAAGAAATTTAAATTGAATGATGGTATGGCAATAATTTATGGCAATGAAATTTATTATGGAGCTCATGCAGTAAATTATCTCAGTAAGGTGAATAAAAAGACGTTTTTTGGCATTATAATGCGATTTTTGTTTTCTTCCAAAATAGTCGCGGTTCCTGTTTATAAGGTATTAGTGATTTTGCGAAAACTGTATTTTCGTATAGTAGGGTTTGATGACTTACCATATTGACAAAAAATATTGCCAAGTCATTGTGCGTCACGCCAATGAACAATCCTTGGGGGCATGCAAAAAATCTTTAAAGGCTTGTGGCTTTGCTGATGATGCAATTCATTTTTCTACTGCGGACAGTTTTAAAGAAAACCTTCTAAAAAGCGTGAAAATTGGAAAAGAATTGATCACAGAATGGGTCTTCATGATAGATGGTGATGTTATCTTAGAGCCTAATAGTTTTAACAATTGCTTTAAGGCATTGAGTGAATTTGACGGGTATCATGAGGTTCAGTTTTTAATTTTTGACAAACTTTTTCGAGAATATCGGCCCGCGGGAAATCATTTTTATAAAACAAAATTTCTTAATTTGTTTTCCAAATATGTGCTTGAAAATGACGAACTTGATAGACCAGAGACCAGAGCATTAAAATTAGCAGAAAAAGACGGCTATAAATGGAAAACAATCCCAATGTTTATTGGGTTTCATGATTTTAAGCAATCAAATCGGGACATTTTTGAGAAAGCATTTGTACATGGTAAAAAACACAAAAAAAATTTGGGGCAATTGTTAGTTGTTGCTCAAAAGAATGAATATGACCTGCAATACCAATTTGCGAAAAATGGGTATATTTTAGGGGCCTTAAGTGACTCAGAGATAAGCTTAGCACGTGGTAACAAAGAAGTTTCTGCGTTATACGAGAACCTAGAAATTAATAGGGACAGCTCTTTTCATGAGGAACTGAGAGGAATTGTTTTGGAGACCCCGCTAGAGGACACCATCCTAATAAACGACAAAATTGTCTCGAGGCATAAGCTCGAATTTCCGAAACGTTTGTGGTATTCGACTTATTGCTTTATTCTAAATGGATCGGTAAGAATTCTTGATATCTTAATTCGAAAAATTAATAAAGAGCTTAGAGTTAAAATAGGAAAGAATAATTAACAAAATCATATGTTGTACCTGAATGGCGTCTACGATGCCAAAGGCTACTTCTGGCCAGTCAAACCGCCTACTTGTGAGGATCTGGATGTCATGCAGGACGAGGAGGACGCGATGGGTGCGATCGTAGGAGAGTCTATTATCTATCGCCTGGCATTCGGTCCCAATGCCGGGCGCAAAGCGCTGACGTTATAGACAGTGCCAGTGAGAACCGAGCAGCGCAAAGGCGACGACCTGGTAAGCCAGCAAGCAGGCTTTTCGCTGCACGCCGGAATCGTCTGTAAATCTCATCAGCGCAAGAAGCTTGAGCGACTCTGCCGATACATCACTCGGCCTGCCGTTGTGGAGCGACGACTGTCACTGGTGAACAGCGGTAATGTTGTCATTGCCTTGAGGACGCCCTAAAACGATGGCACTACTCACGTAATACTCAGTCCAATGGAATTCATGGGGCGCTTGGCGGCACTGGTACCCAGACCACGGGTGAACCTAACTCGCTTTCACCGGGCGGCCTTTCGTACAACAGTAATGGACCCCAGTCCTTGGACAGCAACTAGACGATTATAAGTGTTTTCCTGCATGATAAACATATTGCTACGGAGTGAAAGTGAGACGAAAAAGTCTACCGGGGTATCGACGGCATATACCCTTGAAGGGCACCCTCCAGTAGCTTAATTAATCTGTATAACATTCTAACTAATAGGCCTATCTCTGATGACAAAAAGACACTCAATCAATTCTGGGAATCCCAGTAGCGAGAAATGTACGGTTAAAGATATACACCGTGCGACCCACACATACTTTGGTGCTGAAGAAAAAAATAGCATTGTATTTGGTGGCCTGCGCTCTGTTTCCTCTCAGTTGAAGCGAGTGCTTGAACGTCTGAGTATATCCAGTTCCACTTGTTGCAATTGGCCTGACCGTTATTCGGAGGGCGGTATTGATGGATTGAAGGGCCAAAAGCAAGTCTCTAAGACTGTAAACCTGATGCAATTACGGATAATATTATATTGGATGTTTCAGACGCATTTAATGCTTAGGCAGTATTCTAATGTGTAGCATATTCGGAATATATGGTACTCCTCCTGATGAATGTGAGGGTCTTGGAGCCATTATGCAACATCGAGGGCCGGATAATTTTGGTAAATATGCTGACAAATCTATATTAATCGGCCAAAATCGATTGAGTATCAACGATTTGTCAGATGCAGGCAATCAGCCATTTGTGTCCGACGACGGGGGAATTATTGCTGTTATTAATGGTGAGATATATAATCACAAGGAGATTAGATCGAATTTGGAAAGCAAGGGGTATAAGTTTAACTCTCACTCAGATTGCGAAGTTGTAATCCCCGGCTTTCAAGAATGGGGAATTTCCGGCCTGTTGCGCAAATTAGATGGCATGTTTGCGATCTCGATTTATGATAAGAAAAACGAAAAAATTTATCTCTGTAGAGACCGAGTCGGAATAAAACCTCTGTATTATCAGTTGGAAAATGACAGACTTGTATGGGCCTCTGAAATAAAATTTATTAAGAAATATGGGCAAGGCTCTAAAGTCGACAAGTATGCATTAGTTGATTTCTTATATTACAGGTATGTGCCCACACCAAAGACCGGATATACAAATATTAATTCGTTAGAGCCGGGATTTTACATAGAATATGATATTAAGAGAAAGCGGCTTGCTAAAAATAAATTTTGGGATATAGACGAATGTAAATCATCGAATGAGGGCTTTTCAGAAATATTTGAGCGAAGTGTTTCTGAGTATTTAATTGCCGATGTTCCTATAGGGATTCTCCTGAGTGGTGGAGTTGACTCGTCAGTTATAACTCTTGCAGCTTCTAGGAATAAAACAAATCTTGAATGTTTTAGTATAGACTTGGGTGGGCCGAATAGGGACGAGTTGGAGAGATCTAAGCGGACGTGTGAGTTGTTGAATTTGGATCAACAAATTTTTTCATTCGACGACAACTTCCTCAGTATGGATTTATTAAAATATTATGATCAGCCATTTCTAGACACCAGTGCTTTCCCCACACTTCAGGTTTTCTCCGAGGTTTCTAAGAGTAAGAAAGTAGTTCTCACCGGAGATGGAGCAGATGAATTATTTGGTGGTTATAAATGGTATAGTAAAAGATTTAATTCATTGGCTATATGGGTAGACCGATTGACCAATAAGTCTGTTACTTCGATGATTAGAAAGCTGAGAATCGCAAAGTTGACGAATTCTGAGAGAAAAAAAATGCTGCTATTGCATGGTCATGATTTCTTAGAATATTATAGTCAGGGCGTTCTCGCACTTGGGAATATGGAAGAGATAAGCACAATTTTTGAAAGATTTGAGGTTGAACGCGACTATGATCCTTTATGGCAATTTAGAAAGTATTGGAAACGTTATACAAGAGATCACTACCTAGCTTGTCGACATCTTGATTTTAAGACAATTCTTCCGGATAATATGTTGCGAAAAGTTGATATAGCATCCATGCGATATGGTGTTGAGGCGCGAGTTCCGTTTCTATCTAATGCAATGGTAGATTTTGCCTATGGAAATGAAGAATATTTGAGTTCCAATTTGTTCTCGGATAAAGAAATTATTAAAAAATATTTGTCAGATAACGCCCTTGAACATGTGTTGGGTCAAGAGAAAATTGGTTTCAGTGTAAAGAGAAAAGGGTATTCTAAAAGAGAAAAATTTGGCATGTCGAGTGCTATGATAGAGCGTTTTGAGAATGCAAGCTAAAGATTTTATTCATTCCCACCGTTGGTTGCGTTATTCTAACTATACTAGTTTGATGTTACAGTTTTCACGCATGATGCTTAGCGTTTTTGGGTTAGGCTTGAGTAATTATGCCTTTTTTACCGTGTTAACGACAACTACACAAACTTTTCAAAAACTGCTTGGTCTGAATTCATGGAGCGCGATAGTAAAACATAGTAATATTAGCGAAAATGAGAGCGAACTAGGAGCTACTTTGATTCAGGTTATGTTTCTGGAGTTTACTTCAATGCTAATCGCATTTGGTGTGCTGGGGATATTTCTCGATTTATATTTAGTGCATATAATGCCCGGAGTGGAAAAGCATAGCTGGTTCATTTTTGTTATACTATTTCAATTTGATGGTGTGGCTACTGGTTATCTAAGATATTGTAAGCAAGAGAAGTTTCTAAATTTGGTGAAGATTTATTTTACCAGTTTAACTTTCATTAGCGTCTTATTCATTTCCTATTTCAATCTTAATCTTGAGTATTACTTATTAGTAGTCTTTGTGGAAATAGTACTAAGTAGATTGATATATATCGGCCGATTTCTCAGCTTGTTACCAAAGGTCAGGGTAAAAGAAATAATTGCATACAGAATTGAATTTAAGCTCGCGCGAGATCTTCTGGCATGTTCTGTCGAATCGAGTGTTAGGGCACTCCGCGATTTCGACTTAAACGTAGTGGCGTACTTTTTCGCTCCTCCATTAGTTGCGATTTTTAAGATTTCTAGAACCATTGCAGACGGCATAGGTAGTCTTTCAGGCCCTTTATTTTATTCATATTTTTCGATCAAGGCAAAATCGATTTCAACTGATGGTGCACAGCTTGAAAAAAGCTATAAGAAGAAGCGGAATCAAATCATATATGCACAAAGTTCTTTCTCAGTTATTCTGTTTATTCTAGCATTTACTGTGGAGTTACCGGAGAATTATGCAATTGTATTTGAGATGGCCGCAACATTTATAATTGCGCATCTGATTTGGAGTTTTTTCCAATCGTTGCATGCTGAGGTTCATATTCTAAATATAAATCATAAAATTGTTATACCGAGTTTATTGATAACAATTGGATACCTGGGTTTGACACTGTTAGTCTCTTGGCATGGACAGATTGAAGTAATACCAACGTTGCTAGTTGCATATTATATATTTTGGGTGTTTTTTATCCGACGAATTAAAAATAAACATGAGCAATGGACCCCAGTCCTTGGACAGTAACTAGAAGATTATAAGTGTTTTCCTCCATGATAAGCATATTGCTACGGAGTGAAAATGAGACGAAAAAGACGAACCCACAAACCAGAGTTCAAGGCAAAGGTCGCACTCGCTGCCCTTCAAGGCGAACTGACAATGGCTGAGATAATGAGAAAATTCGATGTCCATGGCAATCAAGTGATGGACTGGAAAAAGCAGTTGTTGAGCAGTGCGCGGGAAGTCTTTGGTCGCACGACGAGTAACAAGGAAGAATCTGAAGAAGAAGTTCAGGTGCTTCATGCCAAAATTGGCCAACTCACGATGGAGAATGATTTTTTAGAACGCGGGCTCGAACGGATTCACGGACCCAGAGGAAAGAAATGGTAGACAAGGCTGAACCGCTCTCTGTGACAAAACAGTGCGCCTTGTTAGATTTACCACGATCAACGTTTTACTGCACGCCTAAGCCGTATCAGGCGAAGACTTGGATGTCATGGCACTGATTGATCGATGTCACCTTAAGCATCCGTTCTACGGCTCACGTCGTGTTCGCGGATGGTTGATAGATAAGGGTCATCACGTCAACTGTAAGCGTGTACAGCGCATGATGCAAACCATGGGTTTGACCGCTCTATATCCAGGGCGAAATCTGAGCCAAGGGAATCAGGCATATAGAATTTACCCCTATCTCTTATGCAACTTAGCGATTGATCGGCCGAACCAGGTCTGGTTTACGGACATCACCTATATCCCAATGGCAAAGGGTTTTGTCTATCTGATTGCGGTGATGGACCGGTACTCAAGGAGGGTTTTGTCATGGAAATTATCAAATACAATGGATGCGTCATTTTGTATTGATGCGCTTGAAGAGGCGATTGAAGCATACGGCGCGCTGGGAATTTTTAACACAGACCAAGGCAGTCAGTTTACGAGCAAAGAGTTCACCGACGTTCTGAAATCAAATGGTATTGCGATCAGTATGGATGGTAAGGGGCGCTGGAATGATAACGTTTTTGTTGAAAGACTGTAGCGTAGCGTGAAATACGAAGAGGTTTACCTTCACGCTTACGACGACATCAGGGATGCGAGGAAGTCACTGAAACGCTACTTCACATTTTACAACTCAGAAAGAAAACACGAATCGTTAGAAGATCGAACATACGACCAGGTGTACTATGCCAAGGCGGAGCGACTGGCCGCTTAAACCAACTGGACAACATTTATAGCGTTGTCTTAGTATAGGGTTCCAGTACTTAATGTTGTCAAGAAAGTCTCATCCAAGTTAGATGGTGTGGATATTGATAATCTGCTATGGCGATATATAAAACATTTTTCACCGAATTTTATGTTGATTTTGAGACTTAATTAGAAAGATATGTAATATTTATATGCGTAACGAGAGGTGTCGAGTGATAGGTATTTTATTAATATGACAATAAATATATATACATTTATGTTGTCATCTATCCTTATTTTATTGTGGGTAGGCTACATGACAAATAGAGCTTTATTGGGGTTTTCTCCTATTTCTGATGAAGTATTTTATATAAATTCTAATATCGCTGATCAGAGTAAAAGAATATATTTTTTATCTTTTGTACAATTTTTTTCTAGCTTTTATAACGCTGTAATTGCTGTAGCTTTTGTTAATATAGCGCTTTTGGTTATTAGCTTTAAATTATTGATTAGAATTAACTGTAATAACCATACTGCTAGTTTTTTCCATCTTATATATTTTTGTGCAATAGCAGCGTATCTCTTTAGAGACACTATTATTCTCTTTCTGGTGGTCTCAATAATTTATCTGATTTTTGAGAGGAGATATATTCAACGGGTAAGAATCAACCTTTCTGGTTTGGGGGGGGTGTCAGCTATTGTGTTGCTGTTATTGTTATTGATTGATTTTAGACCGCAATATTTCTATTTTATCTTAATCTCATTTGTTTTAGCTAAAATAGCGACTAAGTTAAGTAATCTTGCCTTAGTCGTCTTCTCAGTACTTATTCTTAGCGTTGTTCTCTTTGTAATTGAAAATATTTTAAACTCGTTTTCAATATATGGAATATCCCTTTATGAGTTTATAGGAACAAGGGTAGACAAAAATTCTATGGATATCTCACCTTTTTCTCTTTCAGTTTCTTATATAAAACATTTCTTTGCGCCTCTCCCCACTTCATTGATCGAAAGGTTCATATATGAAGGAAATTTGGCGGTTTACTATGCAATTGATGATATTTATAGGCTTGTATATAAGACTTTTATTTATATCATTTCTATCTATATAGTAATCAATATATCAAAGCTAAAATTTGTATTGAATCGTTGGCGTGGTGAGTTTTTTTTCCTTTTAAGCTTTTCCCTATTAAATTCGTTTATGTACACTATGTTTCTATTTGGAGGTGGTCATGAGCGAACAAAAGTCTTTAGTGTTTTTTTTATTGTGTTCCTATTTTGCGCAATTAGTAAAATCAAAAATGAAGTTAGCGATGAGTTGTCTGTTGGCTAAAGGTTTTGTTCCATTGATTTATAAGAGTGACTAAATGAGTAGAAAGTTCATATTAAGCGAGTCTAGCTATGACTTTAAATACAGGAATATATTATCAAATATCCCTAATATTGAAGTTATTGAAGGAAGCTATTTCAGCTTGTTACGCTTATTTCTTAAGAAAAATACTTATTATCACATTCGATATATCAAATTTAGAGGTTATATTCGAACATTTTTTAGATTAGCAATTATATACCTGATTGCAAAAATATCAGGTAATAAAGTCATCTGGTCATGTCATAACATCTACGAACATAACATTCCATCGACAAGGTATAACGACATCATTCGCGATCTACTTTGTAAATACGCAGATAATATAATTGTATTCCATAGAGATATTCTTAAATATTTACCCAAAAGATGTCACCATAAAACAACTGTTGCGTCGTTTGGTGACTTTAGAGATTTTATTTATAGTCAGACCGACATAAATGAAAAATTCCAGGAGAAGTATACTGCCTGGTTAACCTCGCTGCAGATAAGCCAGCCAGCTGTAATATCCATCTCAGCGGCCAAAAGAAACAGCTTGGATTTATTGTTTAAGGTAGCGGATCTACACTGTATTAATGTTCTAGCAATTGCACCCAATTTGGGCAAAAAAGTTAATAAAAGTAACAATATATTATTTTATAATGATGGCTTTGTTAAAAAAGAAGTAGCTGAAATTTTAGAAAACAGTAAGCAATTAATCGGCTTTATTGGTCATGATAATATTTCTGTACCTACATCGGTCTATATGTATGCAAGCTTTGGCATTCCAATTATTGCATTGAATTTTAAACCAACAAAAACAATTGTTGGAGACTATAAGATAGGCGAGGTAATCGCTTGTTCGGACGAGTTTTTTGAAGCGTATCAAAAAATCATAAATAATTATGATGAGTACTACTTAAATTGTAAGCGATTTATAACGGCTAATTCTTGGGAAAAGTCAGCAGAAGCGCATCGAAAAATATTTGATAATTAGGTCACATATATTTAGGATATATTGATACATGACTGGGAAAAGAATCGCCTTTGTTCTTAGAACGAAAGGTTTAGAATATGATGATCGGGTGAGAAAGGAGGCTTTGGCTCTAACCGAGCAGGGTGCGAAAGTATTTATTTTTGTCAATTTTAATCATAATGAAAAGGCAGAAGGGGTAACCTCTTATGGCATTCCTTATAAGGCTATAGAAATCAAATCAATAAAGTACTTACCTAATGCAAAATATTTATTAATAAAAGCTTTAGAATTTTATCTTCGTCTAAAAAATAGTCTAAAATCGTATGACATTGTTTGGGCCCATGAAGAATACACATTTATGTTTCCATTATTTGCAAACAAAAACAAATGTATCTGGGACTTGCACGAAATACCCTTTAGATTTCAGTCGGCTCATATGAAGCCTATATTTCACTACATTGAGAATAAATGTAAAAAGCTTATACATGCGAATGAATCGAGAATAAATTTTCTCATCAACAATGAAGTAATCAAAAGGCCCCATAAACATTGCTATCTTAATAATTTTGCAGATAAGGCTTTCTTTGAATCTAATCTCATCGACAATCAATTTGTAGACTTTGAACAATGGCTTGATGGTGACCAATATGTATATTTGCAAGGGTTAACAGTGCCAGAAAGGTATCCTTTAAATAGTATCGAGTTGATAATGAATTTACCTAAGATTAAGGCGGTGGTCGTTGGTGACATTGATGGAGGAGTCTATAGTGAATTGTTAAAAAAATACGGAGATGAGCTGCTTGAGAAAGTATATTTCCATGGAATGGCAGATCAACTTTGTATACCTGCATACGTAAAATCCGCACTATTTAGTATCATTCTCTATGATACAAGAATACCAAATAATCGTTATTGTGAACCAAATAGGTTGTATCAGTCATTGATGCTTAAGGTTCCCGTTATAGTTGGTTGTAATGAACCAATGGCAAGCGTTGTGTCAAAGTATGGGGTCGGGTTTGTTTTAAACTCGGATGGACGGGATTATAGAGAATTAGAACTGGCGGCATTTTTTGTAATAGGTAACATCGCTGAATATAAAGCAGCTTTAGCGAAGGTGGGCGATGCCTATGTCTGGAATAATGATAACCTTTTGTGTGATTGGTATAGTTGAACTATTTCGGCGCTGGGTTGGACTTATATCGTTGTCTGTATGTATGGAAATGTACCTAGTTTTTGCCACAATGTATTTTATGACGGTTCGGATTTTGGTTTTGTATAGCTTCAACCTTAGAGATTCGCTATAAAGATTGGATATATATATATAACCAAAGCTAGCTGAAAGCCGTTTTTTATCACACTACTATTATTGTCTAGTATGAGAGGTATGTAAATGAAATTGATTTACTATTGGGCAAAATTAATTAAGAAAATTAGACTTAGTGCAATCGTTAATAGCCACATTGATAATTCTTCAAAAGTAGAATCAGGTACTCAATTCGTGAACTCGACCATGAAGAAACATTCTTTTTGCGGATATGATTGCGATATTAATTATGCTGAAATAGGTTCGTTTTGTTCGATCGCTAATGGGGTCGTTATCGGTGGGGGTATGCACCCAGTCAAATGGGTGTCAACATCTCCTGTTTTTTATGAAGGTCGAGATAGTGTCAAATCGAAATTCTCAACCCATAAAAGGGAACGTAACGAGAAAGTGATCATAGGTCACGATGTTTGGATTGGGCAAAATACACTAATCAAGCAAGGTGTTAAGATCGGCGTAGGTGCTGTTGTTGGTATGGGGAGTGTAGTAACTAAGGATGTCGCCCCATATTCCATAGTTGCAGGTAATCCGGCCAAAATTATTCGGATGAGATTTGCGGAGGAAATTGCTGATAGATTACTTAAGTCTTGTTGGTGGAACTTGGAAGAGGATTTGCTAGAGAAACTAGGGAACTTCTCCGACGAACCTGAAAAGTTTTTAGATGAATTAGACGTTTATATGCCATAACGTGATAAAAAGTTCTGGCCGCAAGATAAGCCACGTTAGCGCGATCTTCTCATAGTATGTTAATAGAAATTAAGAAAATGAAAAAAATTTTAATTATTTACAATTATGTACTTCATTATAGAAAACCTTTTTTTAATGAATTGGCTAAAAATTATGATGTGACTGTTCTACACTCCGGGAAAAAGAGTGTTGAGGGATCTGATGCATATAAGGAAATCATTGTGTCTGTCAAAAAAATAGGCCCGTTTTTCATACAAGGTGGGGTGTCAAAAGAAGTTACTAAACCTAAGTATGATGTAGTTATTTCTCTATTTGATGTTCGGTGGCTCGCAACACTATCATTTTTATTTTTTAAAAATGATAGTAAATTAAATATTTTGTGGGGTGCATGGGTTACCAAGAGTGTTCTTGCTAATAAACTGAGGGGCTATTTCTTAAAGAAATCAGATGCAAATGTTTTTTATACATATGACGCCGAACTAGGGTTTTCGAATCTAAATATCCCTAAGAATAAAATGTTTGTAGCTAATAATACCTTTGATGTTGGAGAAAGAGTAAAGTCGTTTCAAAATCCCACAAAAAATAGGATTTTGTTTGTTGGAAGTTTGGATGCTCGAAAAGAAAATCGGGTATTGCTTAAAGCGTTTGCAAACATAAAATCGCAAATATCATCTGATATTGTTTTAACGTTTATTGGAAGCGGTAATGAAAGTAATGAACTTGCTGAATTGGCTATACAGTTAGGCGTTGAAAAACATGTTCAGCTGTTAGGGCGTATAAATGATATAAAGGTATTAAAAAAATATTATAAAGAAGCAATCGTATCTGTCTCTTTCGGGCAAGCTGGACTTTCTGTTTTGCAAAGCATGGGATATGGAGTTCCATTTTTAACGAAAATAAATGCTATAAGCGGTGGCGAAAAATCAAATATAAAGGCTGGTGTTAACAGTATTTTTTGTAATGACAGTCAAGGGTCATTGGAATTTTATTTAGTCAACCTGTGTAATAACATAGAAAGATCTAGGGAGTTAGGGAGTTGCGCTTATGACTATTATGAAAAATACTGTACTATTCAAAATATGGCGCAAGGCTTTATTGATGCGATTGAAGGCCAAAACCTATCTAAAGTCGATAAAAATTAATTGGGTTAAATGATTGATAATGTTAAAGCACACTATTTGCAGTAACTGCGTAATGGACACGTCAGATCAAAAGATAACTTTTGATGATAAAGGTATATGTGATCATTGTAATACGTATTTCAGTGATATCTTACCTAAGTGGAACCCAGACGGATTGGACGATTCTGCTCTTTATAAGTTAGCGGATAAAATAAAAAGGGACGGTCAAGGCAAAGATTTTGATTGTATTATCGGTATGAGTGGCGGAATTGATAGTTCTTATCTGCTTTATTTGGCGGTAGAAAAACTCGCTCTACGCCCGTTAGTCTTCCATGTTGATGCTGGTTGGAATAGCCAAGAAGCTGTGAATAATATTGAGCGTATGGTTGATGGACTTGGACTCGACTTATATACGGAGGTCATCAACTGGGAGGAAATGAAAGATTTACAGTTATCGTTCTTCAAATCAGGCGTATCTCATATAGACACGCCTCAAGACCATTCTTTTTTTGCAACCATGTACAAGTTTTCTGGTAAGCATGGTGTAAAGAACATTCTTACAGGAGGGAACTACTCCACTGAGTGCATACGTAACCCCTTAGAGTGGATGTATTATCAATCGGATTCTCGTCAATTAAAGGATATCCATTCAAAATTTGGTTCGGCACCTCTTACTGATTACCCTATCACCAATATATTGTGGCATAAAGTCTATTTACCTTATATCAAAGGAATTCAAGTAACACGTCCATTAGACTATATGCCTTATAATAAGGAGGATGCCACCAAATTACTTGAAGACAAGTTTGGTTATCAACGTTATCCCCAAAAACATTTTGAATCAAGATTTACTCGTTTTTATGAAGGTTATTGGTTGCCGGAGAAGTTTGGATTTGATACTCGTAAAGTCCAATATTCTAGCCTAATCTTAACTGGCCAAATGACGAGAGAAGAAGCTTTAGATAAATTGAAATTACCTGGATTTGACCCGGAAACGATCGATGAGGACTTTGAGTTTATAGCAAATAAACTGGGTATATCAATAGAGGAGCTCAGGGGGCATTTTGATGCGCCCAATAAAACTTATAAAGATTATAAAAATCAACAATCAATTTATGATGTCGGAGCAAAAATAATGCGTGCTTTAGGTGTGGAAAAAGGCGGTAAGCGTTGATCGCAATAATTGACTATGGATCAGGTAATATTCAGGCAATCGAGAATATTTTTAGAAAACTTAGAGTAGAATGTAAGTTCGTGTCGAAGCCTCATCACCTTGACGGGGTTGATAAGATCATATTGCCGGGTGTTGGAGCTTTTGATGAAGCTATGTTACAGCTTAATGAGTCTGGGTTACGTAAAGTTCTAGATGTAATGGTATTGGACAAAAAATTTCCTGTGCTTGGCATTTGTGTTGGTATGCAAATAATGGCAGAAAGTAGTGAGGAAGGTAAACTGGAGGGGCTTGGTTGGTTAGATGCTAAAGTTAAGTTGTTTGATGAACAAACTATTAATCATAAGCCTAAGCTACCACATATGGGCTGGAATGAAATTCAGCCTACAGTTGATCATCCTATATTATCTTCTATAGATTTTGGGAAAGGGTATTATTTTTTGCATTCATACTATTTTGAAAGCCATGATAAAAAAGATATTTTGGCGACAACATATTATGGTGATGTTTTTGATTGCGCTGTGAATAAAGGGAATATCTTTGGTGTTCAATTTCACCCTGAAAAAAGTCATGCCAATGGCATAGCTTTATTTAAAAACTTTGCTGAGTTATAGGAATGTTGCGTTCTAGAGTAATACCTTGTTTACTAGTTCATAATAAGGGGTTAGTGAAAACTGTAAAGTTTAAATCCCCAAAATATGTTGGTGATCCGATTAACGCGGTAAAAATATTTAATGAAAAAGAAGTCGATGAACTAATTGTTTTCGATATTGATGCAACGGTTAATGGCGTTGAACCAAATTACCAAATGGTTGCCTATTTGGCTAATGAGAGCAGTATGCCTTTATGTTATGGGGGCGGAGTAAAAACAGCTGAGCAGGCTCAAAAAATTATAAAATTGGGAGTTGAAAAAGTAGCCGTTTCTAGTGGAGCGATTAGTAACCCCCAACTCTTAGTTGATATGGCGAGTATTATCGGTCGTCAAAGTGTTGTTGTTGTTTTAGATGTTAGGAAAACAATGTTCGGCTCTTATGAAATATATAGCCATAATGGTAAAACGAAGGTTAGGAAGGACTTGTTTGTATTTATTGCTGAGTTAGAAAGGATTGGAATTGGTGAGTTAGTTATTAATTCGATAGATAAAGACGGTGTAATGAAAGGTTATGATTTGGCACTGATTAAAAAAGTAAGGGACTGTGTTAATTTGCCTTTGACGATATTAGGGGGAGCAGGGAGTGTTGATGATATTCTGAACCTTATTGATGAATACAAAATTATTGGAGCTTCGGCTGGTAGTTTATTTGTATTTAAAGGTGTGTATAAAGCGGTTTTAATAAGCTACCTGCCTGATTTTATTTTAAATAAAATTCGACTCTTCAGTAAAAGATAGTCATTAATCCATAGTACAAACATTGAAGTTAACTAAATATGAAACAAATCCTCCAAAACATAAGTAATGGTGAAACCCAGTTAGTTGATGTTCCATGTCCTCAAAATAAACATGGACAATTATTAATAAGGACCACTAAATCGTTAGTTTCAGTTGGTACTGAGCGTATGCTCATAGATTTTGGTAAAGCAGGTTGGATACAAAAAGCCCGCTCTCAACCAGACAAAGTAAAAATGGCCTTAGGAAAAGTTCAAACAGATGGCTTAGTGCCTACCATCGATGCTGTGCGTTCTAAGTTAGCTCAACCCTTATCGTTAGGTTATTGTAATGTCGGGATTGTGCAAGATAACGGCAAAAGTGAATTTGAAGTCGGCTCTCGAGTAATTTCGAATGGTATTCATGCTGAAGTTGTACGTGTACCAAAAAATCTATGTGCCGCAATTCCTGATAATGTGGATGATGAATCGGCAGTATTTTCCGTCTTGGGTGCCATCGCAATGCAGGGTATCCGTCTTGTAAATCCCACTATTGGAGAATCAGTAGTAGTGACAGGGCTTGGTTTGATAGGTTTACTCACGGTTCAGATTTTAAAGGCCAACGGATGTCGTGTTTTAGGCATTGATTTTGATTCAACCAAATGTGAACTTGCCAATCAGTTTGGAGCTGAGACAGTAGATCTATCAAAAGAACAAGACTCGCTCGCTTTAGCTGATGCGTTCTCTCGTGGACGAGGCGTAGATGCTGTGGTTATAACTGCCAGTTCGCAGAGTAGTGATATTGTTCATCAAGCAGCCACAATGTGCCGAAAACGTGGCAGAATTGTGCTGGTAGGTGTGGTTGGCCTAGAGTTAAGTAGAGCTGACTTCTATGAAAAAGAGCTTACTTTTCAAGTTTCGTGCTCCTATGGTCCAGGTCGTTACGATCAGGACTACGAAGACAAAGGCAACGATTACCCATTTGGGTTTGTTCGCTGGACGGAACAACGTAACTTTGAGGCCGTTCTGGATCTCATGGCATCAGGTTCTATTGATGTGAAGCCATTGATAAGTCACCGATTTAAAATTGATGATGCTGTTGCCGCTTACGAAAAACTAGCTGACCGCTCGTCGCTAGGTATTCTGCTCGATTATAAGAGGAGTTCTGCGGATTCCTTATTAGTAAATACAGTGGAACTTAGAGAAAATACTGGCATCCAAGCGCAGAAAGGGAATGTCTCATTTGTTGGTGGTGGTAATTATGCATCCAGAGTGCTTATCCCAGCATTCAAGGATGCTGGAGCAAATTTGATTGCGCTGGTCACCAGTGGTGGTCTGAGTGCAGTTCATCATGGTAAAAAAAACGGATTCCTTATAGCTTCTACAGATATTGAGCAGGCTCTAGATGATGCGGTTGATACCGTAGTTATTGCCACTCAGCACAACCTTCATGCATCTCAAGCTGTCCAAGCTTTGCAAAAGGGCAAGCATGTTTTTGTTGAAAAACCCCTAGCTCTTACTCATGAAGCTATTGATAAGATTGAAGCCTCTCAGAAAACGGCGAAGACCATGGTCATGGTTGGGTATAACCGTCGTTTTTCTCCGCATATACAGAAGATGAAGAGGCTTCTTGAAGCCAAACTCTCACCTAAGACGTTCATTATGACAATGAATGCAGGTGAAGTACCCAAGGAGCATTGGACGCATGATGTTGAAATAGGTGGCGGGCGTATCATAGGTGAAGCCTGCCACTATATTGATTTGATGCGCTTTTTAGCAGGCTCGAAAATAAAATCGTTCAATGCGGTAAAAATGGGTGAGAATGATTTTGTGGAGATAACCGAAGACAAGGCTTTGATATCGCTCATCTTTGAGGATGGTTCTATGGGATCAATTCATTATTTTGCCAATGGTGGGAAGGTCTTTCCCAAAGAAAGAATAGAAATTTTTTGTGATAATGCTGCGCTCCAACTAGATGACTTTCGAAAGCTTCGAGGTTTTGGTTGGAAGGGCTTTAATAAGATGAATCTTTGGTCTCAAGATAAAGGACAGGAGAATTGTGTTAACGCCTTTATGAATAGTGTGCGCGAAGGGGGTGGGAATCCAATACCGCAGGATGAAATTTTTGAGGTCGCGCGCGTTTCAGTAAATATCGCCGAGTTACTTCGAAAATAATCGAATCTAGACCGTCATTTCTTAGTTAGCAAGTGATTATAGTTTAATGACCTTAAGTGCATATCTACATAAATAAGGATAAAGTTTTGAAATTTTTGATTAGGTATTTTGACAATACATTTTATTCTGATTATTCCGACAATTGGGACGATTGGTTATTTAGGGAATCTATTCTAGAGCACCTAGAATCTGGTCATGCGTTACTCGACATTGGAGCAGGGGCTGGCATTATAGATGCTATGAACTTCAAGGGGTTGGCCGGGAAGGTTGTTGGTCTAGATCCTGATCCTCGAGTCGTTGAAAATCCAAACCTTGATGAAGGATACTTAGGGGTTGGTGAACTTCTTCCATTCGAAGACAATATGTTTGATATTGTTATTATGGATAATGTTGCTGAGCACCTAGTTAATCCTAAGCAAGTTTTTGCTGAGATCTTTAGAGTTACTAAGCCAGGGGGTGTTTTACTTTTCAAGACACCAAATCGATTTCATTACATGCCACTAGTAGCAATGCTTACCCCTGTGGCGTTTCATAGATACTTCAATAAGTTGCGAGGTAGACAGGCTGAAGACACCTTTCCTACTCAATATAAAGCTAACTCCAAAGGCCAAGTCAATAAATTAGCGGAGATAGTTGGATTTAGGAGCCCTCGCTTCAGGTTCATTGAGGGAAGACCAGAGTATCTGAGAATGAATGCTATTCTATATAGTATAGGGCTAGTCTATGAACGTATCACGAACTTACATGATATCTTCGAGAGATTTAGAGTTCTTATGATTTGCGAACTCGTAAAACCAGAGAATTAGAGGGCTATGCTGCCGTCGGCCAATGAGTGAACTATTACTTTTGATTAACACTGTTAAGTACCTTAAGTGGCAACAGATCTACTTCAGATTAGTCCGTAAATTTGTTAAGCCGAAGGTAACTGATGTTTTTAACGGCGCAATTCCACAGAGATCAGATGGGTGGGAGCGTTTGACGCTGTATGAGGAGAAAATTGATAAGCATCTAAAAGCATGCTTTTTGAACCACCCCAAACAATTGGATTTTCCAGCTGATTGGAATAATGAAGATATTAGCAAGCTCTGGGTTTACAACTTACATTATTTTGAGGACCTACTTTCCAATAACGCAGACGAAAAACCTGATATTCATCTGCAATTATTGAACAGCTGGGTTGATCAAAACCCAATTGGGCATGGCAATGGTTGGGAACCCTACGCATCATCGCTTCGGATCGTAAACATTCTTAAAGCTTGGCTTGGAGGTTTGGCGCTAAGCGATAAGTTATTTGAAAGTGTGTATTCTCAAGCGAGTTATTTATCCAATGACCTTGAAAGACATTTATTAGGCAATCATTATTATGTTAATCTTAAGGCCCTGCTATTTGCTGGTGTAATATTTAAGAATTTCCGTTGGGTCAATTGTGCTGAGAAAGGGCTGGTTAGTGAGGTTCCAGAACAGATCTTACAAGATGGTGCTAACTTTGAGCTAAGCCCAATGTATCATTCACTAATTCTGGTGGATATGCTGGATATTTATAACCTAAGCAGGGCTTACCCAGCTCAGATTTCTAGTCAGTTAATATCTCTATTAGAAGATTACATCCCTAAAATGCTTACTTTCATGGAGGCAATGGCGCATCCTGATGGAGGCGTATCTTTTTTTAACGATTCAGCGAATGGAATTGCTCCATCAAAAACAAAAATTGAAAGCTATGCCAAAAAGCTTGGGTTTGCAATTAGTCCTCTTAATCTTAGTGATTTTCAAATTATTGATAACGTCAACAGTGGTTATATTTCCGCTACAGCAGCTGGAAATAAACTGATATTTGATGCATCACCCGTAGGGCCAGATTATATCCCAGGCCATGCCCACGCCGATACGCTGTCTTTTGAATTATCCATTGATACTCAGCGAGTGTTTGTGAATTCGGGGACATCTGAATATGGTTTGAGCTTATTGCGTCTTAATCAGCGAAAAACATCCTCTCATAATACGGTGGAAATAGACGGGAAAGATTCTTCACAAGTTTGGAGTGGTTTTAGAGTTGCCAATAGAGCAAAGATAGTCTCCAGATATGCCGAGCTAAATCATGATCATAATATTGTCTTGCAGGCCGCACATGATGGCTATAAGACATTATTAGGTGGATGTATTCATTCGCGGAAACTAACTTTTAATAAAGATAGCCTTGTGGTTTCTGATTTGATTCAAGGAGCCTTCAGATATGCAAAATCACGTTTTCACTTTCACCCGGATTTAATCGTAAGTCTAGAAAACAATCTATTAAAAGTAAAAGGGGAAAACTTTATTTTGCATAGTGATCTAACAGGCAATGTAGCTTCACTTACCACATCCTCTTGGCACCCTGAGTTTGGGGTGGAAATTCCCAACAAAATACTGGAGTTACAGTTTGAGCAGCCTCAGTTAGATATTGTGTTTAAATGGTCTAAAGACTGAGTATGCATATACTTTTTTTAACCGACAATTTCCCCCCCGAAGGAAATGCTCCAGCATCGAGAACTTTTGAGCATGCTCGTGAGTGGGTGGATAAAGGCCACAAAGTTACAGTAATTAGCTGTGCGCCAAATTTTCCAGAAGGAAAAGTCTTTGAAGGTTACACGAACAAATGGTTGTCAAAGCAAAAAATTAAAGGAATTAGTGTTTGGCGGGTAAAAACCTATATCACTGCCAATGAAGGGTTTATAAAGCGAACAATTGATTTTGTTTCGTTCATGGTTTCTAGCATGTTTTTTGGCTTATTTGTTCGAAAAGTCGATGTTGTAGTTGGTACTTCCCCTCAGTTTTTTACCGTTATCTCAGCCTGGGCTTTGGCGAAATTCAAACGAGTTCCTTTTGTATTTGAACTGCGTGATATTTGGCCTGCTTCCATTACTGCTGTTGGGGCAATACGAGGAAGTTGGATAATAAAAATCCTTGAAAAACTAGAATTATTTTTGTATCGCCAGGCAGATTTGATTATCTCTGTTACTCATAGTTTTAAAGCAGAGCTTCAAAGTCGAGGTGTGTCAGCAGATAAGATCAAGGTAGTCCTAAATGGGGTAGATTTATCAAAATACAAGCCTTTGACTGAGAAAGACAAGGAATTTTCTGAAAAGTATCATCTGCAAGGCAAGTTTGTTGCTGGATATATAGGGACCCATGGCTTGGCGCATGCACTGGATAGCATTATTGAAGCTGCTGAACTACTTAAAGCTGAGGATGATATAAGAGTAGTTTTTGCTGGCGGTGGTGCAGATAGATCACGATTAGAAAGGTTGGTTGAAATAAAAGGTTTATCAAATGTTGTGATGATACCAAGGCAGCCAAAGGAAAACATGCAAAAAATATGGAGTTTATGTGATGTTTCTTTAGTCTCTCTAAGAGATACACCACTGTTTTCTACTGTAATTCCATCCAAAATTTTTGAATCGATGGCAATGGGCTTGCCAATTATTATCTCTGTTCCCGAAGGTGAGTCTACAGATATTATAAGAACTCAAAAGGTGGGGTTGGTTATACCGCCTGAAAATTCAAATAGTTTCGTTAAAGCGATACTGAAACTTGAAAAGGATGAGGATTTGTATCGTGATTTAGCGGATCATAGTCTGTTGGCTGCCAGTAAATTCAATCGCAAAATTTTAGCTTTAGAAATGCTGAGTAATATTGAGAAGCTTGTGAGGCTT
>Ga0206127_1001144_pt1 | contig 29580 bp, 26 predicted proteins | sample Helgoland_Spring_6_FD_148646 | JGI IMG/M metagenome (GOLD analysis project Ga0206127, IMG submission 148646) | Pelagic subsurface seawater microbial communities from Kabeltonne, Helgoland, North Sea - Helgoland_Spring_Bloom_20160419_1 | ecosystem: Environmental > Aquatic > Marine > Epipelagic ...
GTTTGGGATGCTCTTGGGCAAGCTCAGATCTGACCACTTTCATTTCTCTAGGTGCATCGATGATCAATCTGATTCGGCCATTCTCAATGGTAAACGTAATGGTCGCGTCACCGACGCTTAGAGACTGACCTGACTTTCTTGTGATGACCAATGACATAGCAAACTCCCTTGCTGAACTGTAACGCGCCAGATGACGGAACATGTAGGTACCGCTGCAAATACCTTAATATTGCTAAGCCACGACACTTTTTCTAGACGAAATTTATGTATGCTCAATAATCTATTGAGCAACGCGCCATAAGAAATGTGAGTGCCGACATGAAATACCCGGAGCGATCACCGGAGATCATTATCAACGACTCGGCCTTAAGCACATTGACTCACATCAAGAGCGACAGCGAGTTGAATAAATCAACTCCCACTGAAAGAGTGTTATCTACTGCAGGGGACAGAATACATAGCCGGATAGTACTAGCATCGTTAAAGTACAAGGAATTGCGATAACAGCGTGAGGGAGGGCTTTGTTAATTCTGAAAGCACCTCACTCCACGTCTTGATTGCTTTTTGTAGCAGGTATCCAGAGTCCCCGTGACAAGCACATAGGTACGCAATAACATTAACAAAGAACTGAGACTGCGGTGAATCGGCAACCATTTCCGTTTTGTGCCACAAAATGACTTTCATCGTGTATCACAATGTCATTGTTCGAATCCTTAAACATCGGAAAAACCTGCTACGTCAGAAAACTTGAGCAATGCCCGTAAATGCGAAACTACAGAGAACCAAAGAAACCAAAGAGAACCGAAGAGAACCGAAGAAAATTAATGTACCAATATAACCATAAGAGATCTGGTTATGGTGGCAACCCAGTCAGCCACATCCCGGCACACGCATTGATAACTACCGTTGCTCCCTTCCAGGCCTGGCGGAGTTCGCTATCTAACGTTGCGGGAGGACCGAAAGGGCTACCATAACGACAGTGAAACAAAAGACACGCTGCTTCAAAGGCGGCGTATTGTGCTGAAATTTAACCCTTGTTGCAAGCCTATTTTATTAATCAGGCCCAACTCTCTAATTTCCAGAAGCGCTGCGCCCTGGAGGAAACTCGGCCAAAATAGCGGACACAATTTCATTAACGTAGGCATCACGTTCCAGAGGTGTCTTGGCGGTTAAACGTCTACCGGCAATACCCCTCCAGATTAACTCGCTGCTCGCCGGGTCGATTACATCAACCATAAATGTACCCTGCTTGTAGTGCCTGATGTAAGTATCGTTATGAGCACCAAACCGATAACAGCTCTGCCAACAGGGGTAGTAGCCAAAGCTACTGTGGAACGAATTGATACTCTGCCTGTTCTCCGCACTTACATGGTAAGTAATCAGAAAATCAGCACTGGCATCACCTGTCGCTTTTTTAACACCCATACTAAACAGTTCGGCATCAACGGCCCTCATAACACGATTGTTCATTAGGTCGTTGTCAACCGTAGGGTCTTCCACCAGTTTCTGCTTGGGTACCATCCATGCGTAAGTTGACAGCTGCGGAAACTGCCGGCTCGTATCATAGTCAGTGCTGACGGGTATTCCAGAACACCCGACGAGACTCAGTGCGAGTATTAGAAAAACACCGGTCGAATATTGACGAGATAACTTCATTGTACTTCCTCTATTGACTGTGGCTTCTTCAGCTTAATAGTACGCTATCTTTATAGAGATCCAAAGCGATCATAGCGCTACATTTATCCGTGCAATGACCCCCTGCACCTCGACTATTGCAAAACGAGGTAAAGAGCCGCATTCCCTCTTTTAACGCGTAACACAATGCGCTGTGAGGACTGCTTAAGAATTTTCCTTAAATCATCCAGGTCGCCTACCTTATAACGGTTGGCCGACAAAATCACATCACCGGGTCGCAGCCCTGATTCCGCCGCCGTCGAATCGCGCTCTATTGCTGTAATCTCTACACCACCGTCACTAAACGACTCCAAGCTTGCCCCCTCCAGAAAAGGATGGACACTACCGTTGCTCGCCAATTGACTCACCGCCTCGCCTACCTTCGCTTGCACAACCTTAGTTTTACCATCCCGTAAGATAGTGACCCGTAGTTTTTGTCCGATACGCCGTTGGCCTATTTCATTACGCAGCTGAGCCGACGATTCCACCGGTTCACCGTCGATACTAATCACTATATCGCCTGCCTCTAACCCCGCCGACTCGGCGGCTGATCCCGGCTGAACTCCGGCGATGACAACGCCTCTTTGTTGTTTATCGATATCGAAAGCTTCAGCTAGTTCACGACTAAGGTCCTGTATAATGACCCCCAGCTGACCCCGTTTAACCTCACCATGCTCGAGTATTTGGTCAATACTTGAATCTGCCATGTTAGATGGGATAGCAAAGCCGATTCCAATATTACCTCCCGCTGGCGCCATAATAGCGGTGTTAATTCCGACCAGCTCGCCATTTAAATTAACTAGGGCACCACCTGAGTTCCCTGGATTAATCGACGCATCTGTTTGGATAAAATTCTCATAACCTTCTATACCCAGGCCGCTTCGGCCTAATGCACTGACAACACCCGATGTGACCGTTTGACCCAAGCCAAAGGGGTTACCGATAGCAATTACAAAATCCCCCACTTCCAAACCGTCAGAATTGGCAATTTTTATATCGATTAAATCTTCAAACTCTTCGAGCTGCAATACCGCGATATCAACCTCGGGATCAGAACCAATCAACGTTGCCTTATAACTGCGTCCATCTTCCAATCCAACATGTATCTCGTCGGCACCATCGATAACATGATGATTGGTTATTACAGTGCCTTCTTTAGCATTGATGATTACGCCAGAACCTGCGCTTTGTGTGCGGCGCGACTGAGGCATTTTCTGATCAGGCGGAATGTTAAAAAACCGACGAAAAAAAGGATCGTTTAGCAGCGGATTTTGACGCATAGTCTGGGTAGTAAACGTGGAAATATTGACGACCGACGGACCGACTTCTTTTATCAGGGGCGACAAACTCGGCAATTGCCGGCCGTCACTATCAAAAGCAGGCAAAACAGCCCACGCTGATGACACTGCACTCAGCAATAAAACAGTTAGAGACATGCGTCGGGTAAAACCTAAATTCATGTAATACTCCTTAAACTATTAACTAAGCGATTGCTCCTGACAGTGCCAAACGACTTAACGCCTAGCCTAGCCAATGCAAATTGTTGTCTACGGCATTTAGATACACAATCGAGGGTTTTACTCCCCAGATTGCCGAAAATAGTGTGTCAATCGAAAAAATTCACGGATAAACTTGAAGAAAGGTAACTTTCCTAACGCTGTCATCGATGTTTCTTGCGACCAGTTGACCACTATATACGGCGACCGATGAAAAAGTGATCAAAAACGAGAGCATAACAATACCCACCACTGAACCGCGAATTTTTTCCTGCCACTGTGACGCGTACCGACCATACCCCCAGCTTGTTAGACCGAAGACGACTGCCGCCACTAGACACTGCAGTAGTATCAGCGCGACTTGAAGTAAAGACAGCTCATAGAGTTGCTGCAAATGACCGAACACCAAAGCTTTTAAGACCGCCCCTAACGGCAGCAAGCCCCAGTGAACAATATAAAACGGGAATGGTAACGAAACCAACAAAGATACCCAAAGGACCCACCGAACAGTGATAACTGACATCGCTATGACACCTTAACGCTTAGCGATAGCGACTATCGGCAACAAACGGGTTGGTCTCACGCTCGTGACCGAAGGTCGATGTGGGACCATGACCAGGAATGAACGCAACATCATCACCCAGCGGCCATAACTTCTTACGGATAGACTGTACCAAGGTCTCATGATCACCTCTGGGGAAGTCAGTGCGACCGATAGAACCCTGAAATAGAACATCACCAACAATCGCGACCCGAGATTCAGCATTGAAAAAAATCACATGCCCCGGCGTGTGCCCCGGACAATGTCGAACCGCCAGCGTTTGATTGCCAAACTGAACGGTGTCGCCTTCAACCAGCCAGCGGTCTGAGTCGAATACGTCAGCGTGGGGAAAGCCGGACATTTGACAAGACTCTGGAAGTTTCTCTATCCAAAATTTGTCATCAACATGCGGACCCTCAATGGGAATACCGTATTTTTCCCGCACCTGTGCGGCTATTGCGCAGTGGTCCATGTGGCCATGGGTCAAAAATATTTTTTCAAGTACGACGTCCAACTGTGTTAACGCACTCTCTATTTTTTCAAGATCGCCGCCGGGATCAACCACCGCTGCTTTTTTTGTCTCTTCACAAACTAAAATCGAACAGTTCTGCTGATAGGGAGTAACAGGGACTATTGCGCACTTCATAACTTGACTCTTGTTCAAACATTTCGGCCTGTGAGAATATCATACATCATTTAAAAGACCTTAAAAATCACTGCGCTAGTTGCCATTGTCACCGATCTCCAGTACATTAGCGCCCGTCTTTGGTGGGGTGTCCGAGTGGCCGAAGGAGCACGCCTGGAAAGTGTGTAAACGCAAGTTTCGAGGGTTCGAATCCCTCTCCCACCGCCATTTTACCCAATACCAAAGGGCTGCGCTTCTCCCTCTGTAAATACTCACCCATTACCCACCGCCGGTATCATCAGCCCCTGCTGTAAACATCAAAGGGAGCAGCTTCAATCATCCTCTCCCTGTTGATACCTAATTAAATAGTTTCCTGCGGCGATGCGCGGGGCTCTGGTAATTGATTCACTGCTGCAGGCGTTCCGGACTTTACATCCAGGTGGGCTGAAATCGTATTGATAACCTTTGTCTGAGTCGGCGTAGAAAATTAGCCTCTTTAAATCTGGTTTTTTGGATCCCATTGATCCGTAGATACCAGCTCCGCCAAATCAGTTCTACCCTTCCAGCTCTTAACCTGCAACTCCGGCTCATCGTAAAAGTGCGATACATGGCCAATACAAAGATAGGCCACCACCTCAATGCGCTCAGGTATCTTGAGCAGAGTCTTTAACTTCTGCTTATCCATAATCGATACCCATCCCACACCAATATTTTCTGCCCGGGCCGCCAGCTGCAAATTTTGCACCGCACAGACGGTGCTGTAAATATCCATCTCCGGCTGGTGAGTTTTGCCCAGCACTACGGAACCTCCACGCTCGCGATCACAGGTAATACAGATATTGATCGGCGCATCCAAGATCCCAGCCAATTTAATCTGACGATAGTTTTGCTGTCGCTTATCGGCAAACATCTCGGCAGCCTCGGCATTAGCTTGCTGATGCAGGTCATGGATAGATTGCTTGATCTGCCAATCTCGCACAACAATAAAATTCCACGGCTGAGAAAAGCCTACCGAGGGAGCATGATGAGCAGCCTGTAATATGCGCTCTAGAACGTCATCAGCCACAGGGTCTGTCAAGAACTCACTACGTACATCCCGGCGCCCATACAAAACCTTGTAAAAATCATCGCGCTCTTGTTGGGTGATTATTGTATTCAAAACTGCTCCTTTAAAGACCATCAGCTGGCTTGATTGGATTCAACCCCAGGTTTTTTCGGGCCCGATCAAAGTAATCACAGAGCTGAGTCACGCCCTGCAATATGCGTGGACTATGACGACCGATCAGGTCCGGATTTATGGAATGCAAACTGTTCGATTTAACCGCACTGACATCGTCCCATATCAGCCATTCATCCAACCATTCGGGACGTTCATCGGCCATACCAGTGGCAATAATCACATCTGGGTTACCGCGCACCACAGACTCCACATTAATACGCGGCACTAGAGGTAAAGCCTCGGCAAAAATATTTACACCGCCACAGAGCTCAATACTGTCGGAGATAATATGGGTGCCATTTACGGTCATCATTGGCTCATGCCAGACCTCAATAAAGACATTTACCGGCGCTTTGTAACTGTTATCTACTTCTAGAGCCTGGTAGCGCGTTGAATATTCTGCCGCAGCCTTTTCGGCCACCGCTAGGGTGCCGCTAAGGGTACCAATCTTATTTATAGATCGTGCTATATCCGGCAGACGCTTAGGTTCACTAACAAATACTGTTAGCCCCAATGCCTCTATGCGCTCGGCTAACTCCTCGCCATTGCCCGAGTTCCAAACCAATACCAAATCAGGCTGCAGTGCCACTAGAGCCTCATAATTAATGCTGTTGTAAGAGCCTATTATCGGAACATCTAAGGCCGCTGGAGGATAATCGCTGTAACTCACGACTCCAATAAGCTTGTCACCGGCACCAGCTGCAAACACAATCTCGGTAAGATGAGGAGCCAAGCTGACGATTCTGTCCGCTGGCCGCTCCAGGCGCACAGTGTTACCCAAATCATCATCAACCATTACTTCGGCGCGCAATCCGGCAGCAGCAAAACTGAGTATAACCATCAGGATTAATTTTGAACGGCTCATAGGGGTCTCCAATTGTGGATTGTCATTCGATCTATAACCTCTTGCTGCTGACTGAGAGATGGCAGGCCACAGCGCAGCGCGGCCTCGTCTGCCTTCATACTATGCGATGTACTTTGGAAGCCGCGCTGCGAACCCTCCCGGACACTGCATAACAGTCTCACTAACAGCGCCGTTTCGCCGAGCCTTTGAGTGCACGGAGAGTGCTCTTCATACTCTAATCTAGAGGCAGCATTACCAAAGCCCACTAAGGGATGCCAGCGTTTGGCCTCACCGACAAAATGGTCAATCAGCAGACCAAGAAAAAGTGCCACAGCAGTCACAGGCTCGAACCTGTGTAAATTGCCAATCCCAACAACAGACCTAACTCAAGAAACTCCACCAAAGCACCGGCACAGTCGCCATTGAAGCCACCCAATTTTTGATAGCTAGCCCGCTTCCACCAGAGATAGATCGGCACAGAAACCACAACAAACAGCAGAAGAATGTCCAATTGCGACGCCAAACTCAGCATCACTATTACAACCACAAATAGCAGACTAATCAGTACACGCTGACGTGAGAGCCCCGCCACCAGAGCCGAGCCCAGACCGCTGGAACTCGCATAATCTAGGCGCCAAAAAACATACGGCATAGCGCCGCGAGCCAATAACGGAATCAACCAGATAATCGACCACTGATCGGAACCTAGTAACACTTCCAGCGCCGCCCACTTAACTAACAGCACAAGCACCAACACCACTACGGCTATCGGTCCCGAGCGCGGGTCTTTAAGGATTTGAAAGGTTTTCTCACGATCACCAAAACCACCGACCCAAGCATCAGCAACATCGGCAACGCCATCGAGGTGCAGCGCACCTGTAAGCAGCACCCAAACCGCCAGTAACAGTGCTGCGGCCAGCGAAGCGGATGACAGCTCTGTCAGAGCTACACCTGAGAGCCAAACCAAGCCACCCAAAATTAAACCAATGACCGGATACCAAGCGAGAGAATTGGCGTAATCTTTATTGTCAAAAAGCGTCTGCGTGGCCAGTGGGATACGGGTTAAAAACTGCATGGCACAGGCCAGAGCGCGCCATTCTCGGCGAATAGCATTCACTTCGCCGAACTCCCGGTATTGTGTGACACCAGCATGGAAAAATCGGCATAGTCACTGTGGTGGAAAACTTTGATACGGCTGAGGCAGGCAAAGGGCACTTCAAATTGATTCATCGCTGTGGCCGGCATGCCGAGGATTAAAGCCAGTAATATCCGTATAGTGCCGCCATGCTGAACGACTAATACATGTTGGTTCCGGTGCTCAGTTAACAGCGTGTCCCAAGCGACTTTAAGACGCTCAGCGACCTCGGAAAAAGGTTCGCCATTGTGCGGTGTTGACTGATTGGGGTCTTTGAAATAGCTGGCCACTAGATCCGGAGACTCTTTCCAGACATCCGCCATGAACCGTCCCTCCCAATCGCCAAAATGGATTTCACGCCAGTTGGCATGTTCCGCTAAGGGGATCGCCAAGCGCTCGGCCTGCTCTGTGGCAAAGCGCCGACAGCGCTGCAGCGGCGAGGTAACAATAGAATCCCAGCCAGCCATATCCTGCACCGAGTCGCGCATCTGCTGCCAGCCTTTATCGGTGAGTGCTACATCGCTGCCGCTACCACGGAATATCTCGCCGCCCTCGCACTCGCCATGACGTAAAAAATCGATACAGGTGAATTCTGCTTTAGCAGTTGCTTTAGTCATATTTTTTTAGCTTTCGCTAACACCGGCTTCGGCAAAGGTCGCCATCTGTGAATGGAGTAACAGAGACGACTGAATCAGTGACAGTGCGACACCGGCACCACTGCCCTCACCCAGACGCATATCTAAATTGACCAGTGGCTGTGCATCTATTGAATTCAATACCAGCGCATGGGCCGCTTCCGCCGAGCAGTGAGAAAACACTAACCAGTCAGCCACGCTTGGGCAAATCCTACAAGCCAGCAAAGCCGCTGCAGTCGTAATATAACCGTCGATCAAACTAGGCACGCCGCGCTGGGCATGGCCAATATACGCGCCCACCAGAGCAGCGATTTCAAAGCCCCCGAGACAGCGCAAGATTTCTTCTGGGCTGGTTTCGGCAGCGACATGCAAGCCCAAACCGCGCTGCACAGCCTGGCGTTTACGCTGCAGCCCGGCGTCGTCAACACCGGTGCCACGGCCGACAATATCATCCACATCTGTGCCCAGTAGCGCACAGAAAATAGCGGCGGCCGACGTGGTGTTGCCTATGCCCATCTCACCGCCGATAAAGCAATCTATCGGCAGATCAGTACAGCTGTCTCTGCCAGCCTCAAGAGCAGTTTTCATCTGCTGCGGAGTCATCGCTGCCGTCTGACAGAAATTCTCAGTGCCAGCAGCAATTTGAATATTGACTAACTTAGGCATCTCACCAAGCGGCTCAACCGTGCCAAGATTGATCACCGAAAAATCAGCAGCATGCTGTTTGGCCAATACGGTAATCGCAGCACCACCGGCAACAAAGTTATAAATCATCTGCGCCGTCACCGCCTGGGGAAAGGCAGAAACACCCTCAGCCACTACACCGTGATCAGCGGCAAAGACACGAATCACCGGATATTTAAGCTGAGGCACTGGGGTTTTTTGGTAACCGGCAAAATCTATGGCTAACTGCTCTAATCGACCCAGAGATCCCGATGGCTTGGTCAGCTGTCGCTGATGTTCAACAGCTAATTCACGACTCTGGACACAGGGTGCCGCCGGAGGTATTCGCAGCCAACTGTTCATTGGGCTGGCACCTTTAATTCTTGCGCTAAGCCCGCGATCACCATGGTCACGCGATCGCACACAGCCGCCAGACGCTGATGTAAAAAACCGGCCTCATCGACAAATTGCCGAGTCAACTCACCCATAGGCACAATGCCCTGACCCACTTCATTGGTGACAAAAATAACCGCGCCGGGCAATTGCTCAACAGAATCCAACAGCGCCTGTTGCTGCTCGGGCCAACAGTTATAATGTAGGCAATTACTTAGCCATAGAGTCAGGCAATCCACAAGAATGCAGTTATCGACTCGGGACTGTTCACGCAATGTTTGCGCTAGACCCAAAGGCTCTTCCAGCAGCTGCCAATGACCATCGCGGTCTGCTTGATGCTTTTTAATCCGCGCGCTCATCTCGCCGTCACCGGCGGTGGCAGTCGCCAAATATATTTTATTCAGGCCAGAATCGGCGACACGCTGCTCTGCCGTGCGGCTTTTCCCGGAGCGCGCCCCACCAAGTATCAGTTGCAACTGATTAGCCATATAAATGCTATCCTTTAATCATTAACTGCTAATAGGCCGCATTTTAAACCACCACCATCGGTGTGCCCTGCACCGGATGAGTGATTACTTCGGCGTCCACCGAAAAGACTTTTTTGATCAGTTCAGGGGTTAATAATTCAGACACCGTGCCCACCGCGGTGCAGTGCCCACAGTTCATAAATACCATTTGATCAGCACATTTAGCCGCAAGATTTAAGTCGTGCATCACCATTACCACGGTTACACCCCGAGCCGAGATCTGCTGCACTATTTCGATCAGCATCAGCTGATGAGCCAAATCAAATGCGGCTGAGGGTTCATCGAGTAGCAGTATGCCATCAGTCGAGGCATCGCCTTCACATTCACAGTGATCCCAAATCTGTGCCAGCACTCGAGCCAGCTGCACACGCTGTTTTTCGCCACCGGATAGCTGCACAAAGGAGCGCTGAGCTAAATAGCTGGCGTCGACTTTGGCCAGGGCCGCAGTGATGATTTCAGCATCCCGCACTGTGCCCGTTGCATGAGGTGTTCTACCCAGCGCCACAACTTCTTCGGAGGTAAAAGAAAATTCCAATGTGGAGCTCTGAGGCAACACCGCCATAAACTGCGCAATCTCAGCGGGCTTCCAGTCCTCTCGGGACTGGCGATTAATCTCGACTTCCCCCTGGCTGGCTTTGTGCTCGCCAGAGATCACTTTCAACAGGCTGGTTTTGCCCGCGCCGTTGGGACCCATGAGGGCCGTGACCGAGCCTCGCGGACAGTCGATGATAATATTATTTAATAGGGGCACCGCCGAAATCGTCAGGCCCACTGAATTGATTTTTAACATTAGGTTCGCCTCCGCTGCACAACCAATAACCAGAGGAAGAACGGCGCACCCAATAGCGCGGTGACTACGCCGACGGGCAGCTCGGCGGGAGGGATAACCACCCGTGCCAAGGCGTCAGCAGCAACTAACAAAATAGCCCCAGCCAGCGCCGATAGAGGTAATAGAGCGCGATGATCTGGGCCCACTAACAGGCGTATGACATGAGGAACCATAAGGCCAACAAAGGCAATCACACCAGCTACGGCCACCGAGATCGCCACCCCCAATGCCGAGTAAATAATCAGCCGACGTTTGAGCCACTCGACATTAACTCCAAGATGGCGAGCTTCGGACTCACCCAGCAAGATGGCATTAAGGGCTCGGGCTTCACGAGGAATAAGCAGACCTAAAAATCCCGCAGTGACGGCGCAGAGTCCGACTCGATCCCAGGAAGCTCCCTGAAGATTGCCCATTTGCCAGAGGCTGATGCGGCGCAACATATCATTGTCAGCCAGATAGCTAAGGGTGTTAGTTGCAGCACCAGCCAGGGCACTAATGGCAATACCCGCCAGCAGCATGGTTGCCACCGAGGTTCCTTGGGGACTGGTCGCCAAGCGAAAGATAATCACCGAGGTGATAATGGCACCGGCAAAGGCGCCCACCGAGATAGCCGATAAACCCAGCAACAAACCATTAGCCGTGAGCATTGAGCCAAACACAATCACCAGGCTGGCACCAACAGAGGCGCCGGCAGAGACACCGATTAATGCCGGGTCGGCCAAGGGATTGCGAAACAGGCCCTGCAATAGAGCACCACAGGTGGCGAGAAGCGAGCCCACTAATAGGGATAGGATCACCCTTGGCAGTCGAATAATTTCAATAATTAGCTTTTCTTGGCTGTTGCCGCCGTTGCCACTCAAAGTAATCGAGAGAATATCCGCCAGCGAAATAAACACCGGACCGGTCATCAACCCCAAAAGGGAAACCATCGGTAGTGCAATTAATAACAGCAGCCCGCAGAGTCTCGGGGTTATCAGTCGGGTATTTAAAACTTTCACGCAGCGTACTCAGTAGAGGTTAGTGAATCGGCAATCGACGCCATAGTCAGCCGCGCTACCTGCTCGGCAAACTCGGTATGTTTGCCAGTAAAGCAAACTGCAGTTGAACGCTGGCCGCTGACGACCAGAGTCGAGTCTGTTCCAGTACCAGTGGCTATGCCATCGGATACCGCGCCCTTAATAACCAACTGCTGAAATACCGCCGCCCTGGCTTCGGTTGCAATCATATGAGTTTCCACCATAGCCGCACCGGAGAGCGTCGCGCTGGTGATAATACCAGCATTAATAGTACCCACTTCTCTGACCACCTCCTGGTGCAAACCATAACCCACACTACCTCCGGCGCGCAGGACATTGGCGATGCCAGTGGTGGAAAGCACCACAATTTGCTCCCCTTCAATTCCAGTACTGTGGATATGTAGTGAGTTCATGGAGACCGCCGTCATCATACCGACAGTATCACCCTGCCAACCTTTGTTGCGCGCATAATTTTTTAGGGTGATCATGGGCTCTTCTACTTCTAGGGGGCCGTACACTGGCACCTTATAATTTAGCCAATGAACGGTCCAACAGAGACCGACGTTAAACACCGCCGAGCTCAGACAGCGGCGTGGTTCAGCAAACTCTACATGGATATGTTCCGCGGTTTTGCTCAGAAAAACACCCTCCGGGTATAGGAGGGATTAATAACCCCTTGTATCGCTCAATCTACTACAAGACCCTCATTACTGGCAATCGACAGGCTATTATTAATGCTCAGTTTTACGATTATCATGCATCAATCAATGGTCTGCAGGCCTTTATGGCGTTTTGCGGTTTCTAACCCATAACCTGCCCTGCCAGCCTCATCCATGAGCAGCTTTAATCATCCTCTCGCTATTGATACCTAATTAAATAGCTTTTACTGCGGCGATGCGCGGGGCTCTGGTAATTGATTCACTGCTGCAGACGCTCCGGACTTTGCATCCAGGTAGGCTAAAATCTTGTTGAAATCGCAGGGTTAACAATACCCAGCACGCTAATCACGACCTGTGGGTTATTAGATAGTAAAAACCGAAGGGGATAGGAAAAGTGAGAACCCATTGACGGATAGGTTTGTGAGGTAAGACGTCGTCGACATGCCAGGGCAACAGCACTTCATGGTCTTCCACGGATTCACAACAGGGAATGTCTTTAAGGATTTTTACACAGTACCGGTAGGGATCGAGCCCGTGGCGCTTGGCTGTTCTAATTTTATGATGCGGTTAAACCTCCTATTTTTGTCGGCTCCAGATTAAGTGCTGTTTACTTACGCAATTTTTCTACCGCTTTTTCTTAGTGTGATTTTATGTGGGTTATAAGGCGTTACCGCCTGCTCTTTCATGTAATCATAATTGATTAGCTAATTTCGAGCCCCTTTAAACCCCCTTTTCTACGCCATTTTTTCATTAGAGAAAACTCAATTGATCCGCCCAAATCATCCTGAATAATTCTTTTACATGCTTTTTACAGCAGAACTCAACCTTCCGTCACAGCAGCGTCAGCAGGGTCACAGTAGAATTTCAACAGTACGGAAGGTGGCAATAAGTACCGGGCGCAGATACACATCATGGGACACCCTCATCAATCAAAATCCTTTTTACCCAAAAAAGCCGCTGCGACGTAGAGCAGGCGTATAGAAACGGGCATGGACAAAGGTTCATGGATCTATTCGTGCATCAGGCTCCATGCTCATCGACGGCATCATCGATAATTTAATAATCTCTGACGGCGCATCGATGACTACCCGGATCTGGCCATTCTCAATTTGAGCAGTAATTGTCGCGCCTCCGATTTTGAATGACTGACCGGGATTTTCTGTAATGACTAGAGATACCGTAAGCTCCTTGTGTTAAAGAATGAATCACAATACTACGATAAGATTATTCTGGACGCCGCATCTCTGCGTATTCAAAGGTTAGTGCTCGAGTCTTCACCAATTGGATTTACCCGGCAAATTGAGATTTCTCAATAACACATCAAAATGGTGTCAGAATTTTTTACAACTTTTGTTTATATTAATCCTGAAAAAATAAAATAACGATATAAATCAATCACTTAAAGTTTTGGCGTGACTTTTGCATCTGGCATTTAAATAGATAGCAAAAAAAAGGTAGTTATTAAATGATAAACTCGACTAGCTCGAACGGATACGCCTTCTGCCTAGTGTTGGAAACATTACTTTCTCAACTGCCACGCTCTTTCTTTTCAAGATCACGCCCTAATGAGTTTAAAGGTATCAACCGCATGAATAAATTAATCAAATTTATTGCAGTAATTGCCATCATGAGCACATCGCTCGCTGGCAACGCGGCACTAATTACGTACAATTTTGATGGTGAAATCGAGAGTATTTTCAGCCGTGAGAAGAGCTACGAGTGTTTATTGAGTAGTTGCGGAACTAGTGTCGAACACACAACAATCAAGGCTGGCGATCAATTTTCGGGACAATTCATATTTGACTTGAACACTCCGTCCAAGGATGGGGGCACCCAGACCGCGGCATTTTATTCTTCAAAATTCTATACTCAAGACTTTTTGACCTTCCCGGGTGATTTTTCGAATATTGCGTTGAGAGTCACTGAACAAGCAGGGGGAAATGTACGACGATACATGCTGCAGAATTTATATTGGAAGACTTCCGACGAAGGTGACAGCCGGGTACTCCCCTATGCGTTTGACTTCAGCGATGCACTATTTGCACTTGCACCTGCTGCGGGCTGTGATAGGTGTACCGTTGGTGGCCGTGCGCATGTAACTATCGCAACTTCCGTTCCCGAACCGTCTATCTTAGCCTTGTTTGCTATTGGCTTGTTGGGCATGACATTAGCCTGGCGCAAATACTGTTGAAGTTTCTAATCGCGCATGCGTTGCACTGAGGGGCGGGGCCGACCGCGACGCATAGACTCGCCAACAATATCACTCTCCAGTGGTCTATAGATCAAAGATGACTTTTAAATTACGGAGACGGGCCGAATTCACTCAATCCCTTTAAAACACGTTTCCATGCGTTTTGGGCACATAGCTACTTGCCGCGTCACTACTCTGTAGGTCGTCAGAGGCCTTTAGCGCTGCTGCAACTTTTCCAAGCTTAATTTGATACTGCATGATGTTCCAGATCCGACCAGCGTGAACTTGGTCGACCGCTAATGACATGAGGGCCGCAACAAATATCTTATTCACACTATATTCCTTTTTATGATGCGGTTTAAGTGCTTCATTTTATATACCCCAAATCAAATGCTTTTTACGTACGCAATTTTTCTTAATGTGATTTTATGTGGGTTATAAGGCGTTACCGCCTGCTCTTTCATATAATCATAATTAATTAGCTAATTTCAAGCCCCTTTAAACCCCCTTTTCTACGCCATTTTTTCATTAGAGAAAAAAACTCAATTGGCCCACCGCCATAAAAATTATTTTGTAGTTTGGTATTCACACTGCCCTCGTTGTTGTAATACCCCGGCGTACATTTTTCTTGGAAATCCGCAGTCAAGCGAGCTTTTTCAATGATCGTTTTAACCCACGCTTTTTCCGCAGTTGCACTGGCTTCAATTCGCTTAGCATCCTTCTTAGCTGCCTCGGTTAATATATGCGCGAGATGCACACTTTGTTCATCAAGAGAATACGTATAGGTCGCTGTAAAGCCAGACTGCGCTGGTCCAAAGAAAAATGCGTTCGGAAAGCCCCGCGTGTGCATACCATGAAACGTCGATAAACCATCAGCCCATTTTTCAGAAATACTTTGCCCGGCAACGCCATTGATCTGATAACCCGCCCTGCGAGCATAATCAGTGCCCACCTCGAAACCTGTTGCAAAAATGATGCAATCCACCTTGTACTCTTTACCGTCAAAAATAATACCATCCGAAGTAATTTGTTCAATGCCTTTGCCATCGGTATTAACCAGTGTCACATTGGGTCGGTTAAACGTAGGCAGATATTCATCATGAAAGCAGGGGCGCTTACAAAACTGACGGTAATAAGGCTTTAGCGCCTCTGCTGTTTTTTCATCGTCAACGACTTGCTCCGCTCTTGCCCGTACACCCTCCATTTTTTGGTAGTCGGCTAACTCCATCTCGCGGTCCAGATTCATAAAGTCTGTCACTTTTTTAGTTAAGTATTGCTTTAAACCCAACTTATATAAATCTGGTGAAACCACCGACGTTAATGCCCACATTGCTATACGCACTTTGGACGGCGCTTTATCACGTAAATTTCCAAACAGTAAGCGAAACGCCTCCGTCCAACCGTCTGCCACCAGATCTTCTTTTACCAGACCACCAACCATAATCGATTCAAAATTATGCCTTCTCTCATTATGCCAGCCTGGCGCCTGAGTGTTCATCCAGCCGGGATCAGTGGGCTTATTGTTACGCACGTCTATCGACGATGGCGTGCGCTGAAAGACATAAAGCTGTTGCGCAGATGCACCCAAGTGAGGCACGCATTGTACGGCAGTAGCGCCGGTACCAATGACCGCAACGCGCTTGTCTTTTAAATGGGTCAATCCCCCGTGTGAGTTACCACCCGTATATTTATAGTCCCACCTACTGGTATGAAATGTGTGCCCTGTAAAATTGCTAATGCCTGTTATTGCCGGAAGTTTAGGTCGGTTCAAGGGGCCATTAGAGTGCACGACAAAACGTGCTTTAATACTGTCTTGACGGTTGGTCGAAACAACCCATCGGTTCAAATCTTCATCCCAATCTGTAGACGTGACTTCGGTCTGCAGCATCGCCCCCTCATGTAATCGATACTTCTGGGCGATGACATGACAATATTCTAGAGTTTCTGGGGCATTGGTATATTTTTGCTTAGGCACAAAACCGGTTTCTTCTAACAGCGGAAAATAAACATAGGATTCGATGTCGCAGGATGCACCGGGGTAACGGTTCCAGTACCAAGTACCACCGAAGTCGCCACCTTTCTCGATAATTCTAAAATCGTCTATACCCGCCTCTCTGAGTCTAGCCGCCGCCAACATACCGCCAAAACCGCCGCCAATAATTACAACTTCCACCTCTTCGTCAACGGCTTCACGCTGAAGCTCGCTTGAGATATAGGGGTCCTCGACAAAATAAGCGAACTCACCAGTGACTTCTTGATATTGATCATTGCCATCTTCCCTGACTCGCTTATCTCTCTCCTCTTGGTATTTACGACCTAGTGCCTCTGGATCAAAATTCAAATTTGTTGCGGTCATAACTTCCCCTTATCGGCAATCTTATTATTATGTGGCAGGTAGACATGCAAAAAAAAATCTCGGAGAAGTACAGCCGCAACCGGCGCGGCACTCGTGATAAGGTTCTATAGCGTCACGGTTAATTCTCGTACCGCCAAGTTCCTTCAAGTACCAATTTAGATTAAGCATACACAGATGAGCCGCCATGTAAACGCTGTTGCGATCAATCAGTAACTGAAAGGTTGAGATGGGCGAAGAGAGTCTCCAGAGATCTCCAAGGTAACAATGCCCACGACAAAATGGTTTAATTATGACCGGTTGGAATATCGACGACCGTAACAAAAAAATTCAGTATTATTATAATTGGCTAATGCTAGCCAGTAATCAACGACGTGACTGAGTTAGTGCTGCAACTTTTGAAGCGGCTGAGCCGCAGGAGAGAGACGCTTGATGCAGTGGGTAACTAAACTAAACAAACCTTGGTTGCATTTTATTGCACTGGGCGCTGTTTTTTATCAATTGCAAGGCGCTGGTTTTCCCCGAAGCCAAAACAACGATTGGGCCACTCAGCGACGCACGGATCAATGCTTTACAACAACAGTGGCGTACTAATACCGGCCAGCAACCCTCCCCACGCCAAAGCGCCCAACTAATAGAGACAGAACTGAGCAAAGACGTATTATTACAGCGAGCCCTAGAGCTCAATATCCACCGTTACGACAACATCGTCTACCAACGACTGATCCGCAATATGAATTTTTTGCAGTTAGCTGATGGAAAAACTGACAATGAGCTGTTTGAACAAGCATTAGACATGCGTTTGCATTTGGATGACAACGTCATCAAAAGACGACTCATTCAAATGATGGAGCAGCGTTTACTCGCCAATAACCCTCCTCTACCCCCAAGTGATGAAGCCATAAAAGCTGAATTCAACCAGCGTTTTAGCGAATTACGCAAACCGCCACTTTATTCAATTGAACACATTTTTTTCAACCAAGACCGAGAATCTGAAGCACCATCGATTATTGCTACCATTACCGTACAGAACCTTGATTTTCAGGCAGCTAAACACTTTAGCTCTCCTTATTTGCAAGGGTACAAATTTGACCGCCAAACCCCTCGTCAATTAGCCCAAAACTTTGGCAACTCTTTTGTGTTGAGCCTAAAGCAAGCGGTGCCTACATTACAATCTGTAAGCCAACCAGTAGCCCAATGGCTAGGACCAATCCGCTCGGCCTTCGGCTTGCACTATGTATGGCTTAACGCGCTGGAGCCTGCTCGGGATGCACAGCTAAAAGAGGTTGAGCCACAGCTACGCAGAGACCTCGACTATGCAGCGCAAGCACAAGCACTGCAAAACGCCATAAACCTCCTACGAAAAAACTATGATATAAGGCGCCCAAACATAGAAGACCTCGAGGGCAAGACGATAGAGGCGCCTCAATGAAATTGTCAGCACGCATCATGGCATCGCTAGTACCCGGATTATTATTGGCAGCCCTAACGGTTAATCATGCTCAGGCGCACCTGTTTGCGCCGTCGTTACTAAAATTCGTTGAAACGACCCACCATGACTACAAGGTGTTGTGGAAAACTCCAGTCAAAACCGCCAGTGATACTCCATTGAAGCCAACATGGCCGGACAGCTGCAGGGTAACCACTGAAAGCCCGCCCCTGCGCGAGGGTACTGGCACCGTATCGAGCTGGACTTTACGTTGCGATCAACTCGGCGACGAAGGGTTTATAGGGCAAACACTGGGTGTTATCGGGCTAGCACAAAATCAAGCTTCGGCTATGGTCATGCTGAGCCTCCGCGATGGCCGCCATTACCAGAGTGTGCTGAACACCGAAAAGCCGGAGTTTTTAATACCACAGGCGCCGAGCCAAATAGCCGTAATGACGGAATACCCCACTCTAGGTATTGAGCACATATGGGGTGGTATAGACCACTTGATGTTTGTCTTTGGTTTACTGCTACTCGTTGGTAGTGGTTTACGCTTGTTTTGGACAATCACCGCATTCACGGTGGGTCACAGTGTCACTTTGGCAGTTGTCACTTTGGGTTTACTAACTTACCCCGTAGCACTGATTGAATTTACCATCGCTTTAAGTATTTTCATACTGGCGTTAGAGCTGGCCCGAATTATCAATATGCCTAATAACCAAGGACTATTTGGTCGCTACCCGTGGATAGTGGCTGGCGGCTTTGGCTTGCTGCACGGCATGGGATTTGCCGGTGCGCTGGCCAACATAGGTCTACCTCAAAACAACGTTCCCCTTGCCCTACTATTTTTTAATATCGGCATAGAAATTGGACAGATTATTTTTGTTTTACTCGCGCTTGCGCTCTGGTGGTGTATCAAGCGCACACTGTTGCTAAAGCAGGGAGCACTAAAACAAGACGCGGTAGGCCATGATCACCTATTACCCATCCCTGTTTATATGCTCGGCGGGCTGTCCGCCATGTGGTGTATCGAGCGAGGTTTAGTGCTGCTCAGTTGAACAACTTGTTTCAATGCAAGCGCCAGAGAAGGAAAGGAAAGATGTAACCGACCCTAAACGACCGCATAAAATCCCGAAATACACCGATGCATCGTAATGGCTTGTAGTAGGAAACCCTGCTAATTTGACCTAATATGATTCCCATCAAAGTATCTGCTTCACGCTACACTGAGCTCCGCAGGATGGTTCCAATGATAACGCAGCTGGCGATTAACCCATCAAATGAATCGCTATCTAAAATCCACCTTTATTGATTCTGCGCTGACGCTCGGCATCAGCGACGATTTTTACTACCACTCGTCCCTGCTATAACACTAAGATATCCAAAATCTGTCGACCCAGAAAAAATCAGAGGAAATACCATGTTTAAGAAAGCCGGCTGGAGCATTGCGATCTTACTTCTAGTGGCCATTGGCTACGTCCTCGTTAAATTTCTACTACCACTGCAAGCCGCAGCCGACAAGTCCGGGCCGGATACAGCAGCTCGTGATTATGCCTTCCAAGATAACAGTAAATTAACCCTGCCTGCCCCGCAGGCCGCCGTTTATCAGACAGCACCTAATCCCGATATGAACCTGTATTGGGGAGAGTTACATTTGCATACCAACGAAAGTTTCGATGCCACGCTTTTTGGCAATACGCTAAGCATTGATGACGCCTATCGCTTCGCTAGGGGCGAGCCACTAAGTAGCCCCAGCGGCCAGGTCATGCAGCTGACCCGCCCGCTGGACTTTGTGGCAATCACTGACCATGCTGAAGGTTTTGGCACCCGTACCCACTGCGATGATCCAAATCTGTCGCTCGGTGAGCGCGGTGCCTGCTGGCTGGCCAACGAGCCTAACCCAAAAATTTTTCAGATACTGGCCGGCAGAGCTCGCGGCACAGCAGAGCTCGGTGACCCATCAAAACCCGCCGGTGTCTATCAACAGACGAGTCGCCAAGCCCCTAAACCTGGTTTGTTTCCGACCTGTAGATTTGGTGAAAATGCGCTTGAGCGATGCTATGAAAACGCCTCCAATGACTGGAATCGGTATGTCGACCTTGCCGACAGGTACAATGAGCCAGGTAAATTGACCACATTGATTGGCTATGAATATTCACCGGGGATGCCCGAGCAGGGTAAACACCACCGCAATGTTATTTTCCGCTCCAACACGGTTCCAAAACGCGCGCTGTCAAGTTTGGATGTTCCAAATGCCATTGAGCTGTGGAGGGGATTAGAAGCCACCTGCTTCGATGATTGTGACTTTTTAACCATGCCACATAATCCCAACAAAGCATGGGGGCTAACCTATTCACGCTTCACTTGGGATGGCCAGCAATATGGCGAGGCCGACTGGCGCCTGCGTCAACGGCGCGAGCCGTTAGTCGAAATATTCCAGATTAAGGGTGCTCAAGAATGCGCCCTTGGCGTTGGTGCTACCGATGAAGAATGCGCTTTTGAGCAAGTATTTGATCCTTGCCAGCCTGGAGAAATTACCGGCTGCGCCTTCGAAACCGGCTTCGTTCGTCAGGGCCTTAAAGTCGGTTTAGAACTCGAACAGGAGTTGGGCTTTAATCCGCTGCAAGTTGGCTTTATCGCCGCCACCGACAGCCACAATTCTAACCCCGGCGACGTCGAAGAATGGGACTTTCCCGGTGCAGTCGGTGCAGTAACCTCCTCTGCATTTAGACGCTTGAGAGAGGATCGCAGCCCTGAGGCCTATAAATCTCTGGTTAAATTCCAGACATCGGGCGGTCTGGCTGCCGTTTGGGCCCCGGAGAATACCCGTGAAGCGATCTTTGATGCCCTCGCCCGTCGCGAAACCTATGCCACATCTGGGCCACGCCTGGCGATGCGCTTCTATGCAGGCTGGGGTATTAATCTGGCGACGGCAGATGATCAAAAAACGCTTGAATCATTACAAGAAGATGGCGTGCCGATGGGTGGCGTGTTGCGCCCAAATCCAAGCAAGCTAGACTCACCTGGATTTTTAGTCTGGGCGACTCAGGACCCCATCGATGCTCCTTTGCAGCGAGTACAAATGATCAAAGGCTGGATCGATAACGCCGGCAATACCCAGGAAAAAGTTGTCGATATCGCCTGTGGCGATAATTTAATCATTGACCCAGCTACAGGTCGCTGCCCCGACAACGGTGCCAGTGTTGATCTTGAGACCTGTCGCTTTAGCCAGAATGTCGGTGCTAATGAACTGAAAACGGTCTGGCATGACCCTGACTACAACCCCAACCAAGCTGCTTTTTACTATGCTCGCGTGTTGATGAACCCGACCTGTCGCTGGTCTAGTTATGATGCGATCCGGCTCGGGCGCGAACCCGATCCACGCGCACCCGCAACCATTCGCGAGCGCGCTTGGTCTAGCCCCATTTGGCTTGACCCCGAAAATTAACGGTAATGTGAACTTAAAAGAGAATCGCCTCGTCCTTACACCGGCAGCCACTTGTTAGCATTAACACCCCGACTCATTAAGGAATGATGTTTGTATGACTTCATCTCAACATGCGGACAATAGTTTTTATTTATACGGGTCACCGGTATCTTTTTATACTGTTAAGGATCGTTCTTATTTGCACTACAAAGGCATACCCTTTGTTGAGGTTCGCGCCACTAACAAAATATTTAAAGAGTTTATTGAACCGGCAACCGATGGCTGGCGGGTTATTCCTGTATTAAAAACACCGCAGGGACATTGTATTCAAGACAGCAGTATTATTTTGGATGAACTGGAATCAGCATATACTGATCGGTCAATCACACCTCCAGGCTTAAAGCAGCAAGTCGTGTCATCCCTGTTTGAGCTACTAGGGGACGAATGGCTTGTTTTTCCGGCAATGCATTACCGGTGGAATTTTAAAAAACACAACCTGAAATATATTCTGAATGCCTTCGGCCAATCTCGCTCACCGCACTGGCCAAAAGCAGTGCGATTTTTGGGTGGCATAATGCCTGCACTGATGTTTGCTAACGTTCCTCGATTTATACTGGGGATCAATAAAAAAATTCTCCCGCACTAGAAGCATGGACACGGCAATTACTCGATCAACTAGACATTCATTTTTCTAAATACAATTATTTATTAGGTGCACGGGCATGCTACGGAGACTTCGCTGTGTACGGTCCATTACATGCTCATTTAGCGTTAGATCCTTATCCTAAAGAGCATTTAATTAAATCAAGAAAAAATGTAATAGCTTGGCTTGAGCGAATGGATAAAACACCACAGAAAATCGGCGACTGGCTTCCAAATGATGACATTCCAGCGACCCTCATTCCTATTCTGCATTCGCAATGCCAAGACCAGCTACCCTGTATTCATCAGTTAATGGATAAAACCAGAGACTGGATTAATAAACACTCGGCGGAAATCACACTACCCCGCTTTATTGGGAAGGTTGATTATCAAATTAATGGTGCTGAGGGAAAACGCTTATGCACACCCTACACTCAATGGATGTACGAGCGGGTACTGGCACCTATACATGCAGCAGTTGAACCACAGCGTGCTGAGTTAATACAGTGGTTAAGCCAACAAAATATTCCGTTCAAACTAATACAGTCAAAAGACTCATTGGTGTTCCAGCAATCCCGCCTTTGGCGCAAGGCCAAGCTCTAACATCGCCTAAATTGTTGGCCGATTATGATTCCTACCAGTGGTAATACTTCACCATAATGGAAGTGTCAAAACTACAATAAATCAGTTTTCAAACAATAGAGAAGAACCTATGATCTTTCGATCTGCACTGATCACTGCCATCGCACTGACTACCGCTTGTTCGGGTGATTCGTCACAATCGGATAAGCGCGCAGCAGCACAAAAATACTATCGGACCACCAATACAGTCATCGCCGCAAATGATGACATCATATCGTTCCCTGCACTGCCTGATTTAGATCATAGTCGCCCCTCAGCGAACGCTGATCGCAATGCCTACTTTGGCGACTTACACGTGCATACCACGCTCTCTTTTGACGCTTCTGCTTTTGGCACAACCGCGTCGCCGGCAGATGCCTATCGCTATGCCCAAGGCGAGGCTATTAAACACCCCGGTGGCTTTGAGGTGCAGCTAGCACAGCCTTTGGATTTTTACGCCGTTACTGATCACGGAGTTCTTCTTGGTTTGATCAACCAGGCTGCCGATACCAGCACGCCAGTTTCGCAGTATGATTTCGCCCAGCCTTATAACAACATCAATGATTCGGTCGATGGCGGTCTATTAGACTTGGCAAAAAGAAGCAAAGTGTTCAGTAATTTTGTTAGCGACGTCGTTGCTAATCTGCTCGACGGTACTATCGACAGCGCGGTCGTCAATGACGCCAGCAACGCCGCCTGGATACAAACTGTCGAAGCGGCTGATGAAGCCTACAAACCCGGAACGTTCACCACCTTTGCCGGCTATGAATTCACCTCGTCTACCGAAGAGCGTGAGGCTCTGCACCGCAACGTTATTTTTCGTGGTACCGCACGGTTACCCGCGGTGCCATTCTCACGCTTTAACAGCATGAACCCCGAAGGCCTGTGGGACTGGATGGACGGGTTGCGTCAGCAAAATATAGAAAGTTTGGCAATACCACACAATAGCAACGGCTCCAACGGCGCCATGTTTATGTTTACCGATTGGGCCGGAAACGCCATTGATCAAGAGTATGCCGACCAGCGCTTGCGCAATGAACCGCTGGTAGAGATCACCCAAGTCAAAGGCACATCGGACACTCACCCGTTGTTGTCAAAAAATGACGAGTGGGCTGATTTTGAAATATTCCCTCTGCGTACCTCTACCAGGATCAACAGTGACCCACCGGGTAGCTATGTAAGAAATGCCTGGCAACGCGGGCTATCTATGGAAGAAAAAGATGGCGCAAACCCCTATAAATTTGGTGCTATCGGATCTAGCGATACGCACACCGGTGCCGCCTCGCTGCAGGAGGATAACTACTTTGGTAAGATTGGCTCCTTTGACAGCACTGCAGAAAAACGCGGCTCTATACCCGCTAGTTTTCTTTACGGTACCTTGGTCAAACTGACGGCAAATGAGATGGTCGAGGAAGTCGACGGGAACAACTACCTTGATTTTTCGGGCTACAAATACTGGGGAGCTTCCGGTATTGCTGGGGTATGGGCAGAAGAAAATACCCGCGAGGCCATTTATGATGCGCTACGTCGCAAGGAAACGTTTGCCACTTCTGGAACTCGGATAAAAGTTCGCTTTTTTGCTAGCTACGCATTCAATAACGCACCGTTGAATAACCCGGAGCTCGTTAGAGACGCCTACCAAAATGGCACTACTATGGGTAGTACCCTGCAAGCGGACGGTAATCACCAACCCACGTTTTTGACCTGGGCCGTAGCCGACCCAAACACCGCCCAATTGCAGCGCATACAAATTATTAAAGGCTGGCTTAAAAACGGCCAGCATCAAGAGCAAGTATATGATGTTGCCTGTTCAGATGGTTTAACAGTGGATCCGCAAACCCACCGCTGTCCAGATAATGGCGCACAAGTGGACCTCGCAGACTGCTCTACTACCGCCAACGTTGGCGCAGGCGAGCTTAAAACGCTGTGGCAAGACCCTAACTTCATAGCGGGGCAAGAGGCTTTTTACTACGTGCGCGTACTCGAAAATCCTGTCTGCCGTTGGTCCACATGGGATGCTCTTCGCGCCGGTAAAGCGCCTCGCTCAGATTTGCCAGTCACCATTCAAGAGCGGGCTTGGTCCTCACCCATCTGGTATAGCGCGACGGATCAAGGCAATAGCTTTGTCGATTAAACTAACCATCGATAACACCATAAATACCTCAACATTTTAATCATTGGCACCGCCCTTAACGGTATTAACTATTTTACAGATAATGGATGAGAATCCGGCTAATGAGCTGTCGATTTTCGAGACTGAATAACAATGAATAATCAGCGCGGCAATCTTGCTGCATCCGGCCATTACGCACTGTCTGGCAGCGAACCTTTGGCAGGGCACCGTTCCACACTGGCGCTGCTCATGTTGGCCTATACCCTATCGATTTGCGATCGGATGATTCTTTCGATCCTATTTCCCGACATCAAAGCAGAATTCGGTTTAAGCGATGCTCAGTTGGGGCTGTTAGGCGGGATTTCATTCGCCCTTTTTTACGCTACGATGGGGCTGCCTATTGCCCGTTTATCGGATCAATACAGCCGCAAGCGCATCATTATCGCAAGTCTAATTATCTTCTCACTTATGACGGCACTTGGGGGTATGGCAACCGGATTTATCACCCTCCTTGTGTTTCGAATTGGGGTGGGTATTGGCGAGGCCGGAGTCAACCCCGCCAGCCACTCGATCATCGCAGATTACTTTCCCCCACAACGTCGAGGCCTAGCCATGGCAACGTTAATGCTGGGAGGAAGCTTCGGTATGATGCTAGGTTTTGTCGGCGGTGCTTTGGTCGCCGAAACCTACGGCTGGAGAGCCGCACTGGTATCGGTCGGTGTGCCTGGTTTGTTGCTGGCCCTAGTGATGGCAAAATGGCTAAAAGAGCCTCGTAGAGGAGCCTTTGAGGCACAAACCCTTGCGCCTCCTCCTTCAATCCTCACCACAGCGGCCAGCATGTGGGCAAACCCTGCTATGCGACACCTTATTGCGGGTTCGGTGGTAGCGGGATTGATGTCTTACGGCCTAACGCAGTGGCTGCCGACCTTTTTCATCAGAGAACATGATCTCAGCCAATCTCAAACCGGTATGTTGATGGCGGGCGTTTTTGGTATCTTGGGGGCAATCGGCGCGCTGGTGGCTGGAAAGTTATTCGATCGTCTTGCCATTCGTGGCTTCCAGTACGGCATGTGGATGCTCGCTGCGGTTCCATTCTTTTCCATACCGTTTTTTATCATGGGCTTGCTGGCTGAAAATTTAACCACGGCGATGCTGCTTTTCATTATTCCGGGATTTGCTGGCAACTATGCGCTCGGCCCGACATTAGCCATGATACAAACACTGTCACCAGTCAATATGCGAGCCGTATCTGCCGCCATCAAAATGCTATTTATCAATCTTATCGGAATGGGACTGGGCCCATTGCTGGTGGGGTTGCTCAGTGATTTTCTTAACCCTCGCTATGGCGAAAATTCTTTGAGCGTTGCGCTAGCCTATTTTACGCTAGTCGGCGTTTGGGGTTCACTGCACTTCTGGCTGTGCGGTCGAGCCCTAGTGAAGCAAAAACGTTTACAAGACACACTGGCGGCGGCAAATTCATCACTGACTGCACTGGACCGGTGACGCTGTTACTTTGAAGTCAATAGTATCGGCTCTCAAACACTCCACTAGCGTATTCGATAAAGGCGCGGCCAAGCCAGCTACTTAATTAAACCCTCTGGGTCAAAGACCCCCGCCCACCATAGCCTCAGCTCATGGGCAGCGTTCCTGAGCCTTCGCCAGCTATTACAGCTTAAGTGCCGGTAGCAGGTACGCATCAAGAACACCGAGCGGACCCAGCTTGGCATCCACGGACGCGCGTTCTTCCGGCGTCAGTGCTTCAATTTCGTTTTTTATGTGACAGCGCGATACTTCAGAGTACTTCAGTGACCGCATCTTTACCGGCCCGTCACCTAGATCAACGTCGCACCATTTTTCACCGGCTGCCAGTGCCTCACGCGAGACGCGCAAAAACTGATGATAGCTGTCACGCATATGCACAAACAATGGAGCGAGTGTGTCGGGCAACGCATCATTGGGAAGGTACTCACCGGTTCGACTTTGGCAGTCGAAAACCCGACTCATATGGCCGATCATCTCTGGCGCGCTGGCGTCGATCCAACTGCGCGGCTCCGGGTCATCCTCAATGTGCGCTTTGAACAAACCGGCAAAGGTAAAATCACCCAGGCTGGCACGCCCCCCAAGCAGAAACTCATGCTGTTCATAATGGTGTGCAGCGTGTTTCATTAGTAGATCGAAATCACGGCGAACTGCATCCGACTGATCAGGGCCACAACCCCGATTGACGCAAGCCCGAAGCCCAAAGTTGTCACGCACCATAGTAATCATTGAAGCTGCCGCCGTTATCTCACTGGCAGTCAGGCCTTCATCGCTGAATTTACCGATTCGGTTGGCATAAAAGCCGTTAGCAACATGCTCAATATTGTCTGGATAACACCAACGACTGTTGATAGCGTAACGACCAAACCATTCATCGGCCCAATCTTCTAGCAGGTGTGCTGCGATTTTCTGTACTGGTGAGGAAGGCACAATTCTGTTGTTTGGATACTTGGTATTCAGCATCAAGCCGATGGGAGTCGTGTCATGTATGAACCAGCCTTCAGGGGTTTCGAGCCCAGGAATAAAATGTGTTCCCAGCCGGGCTTCAACGCTAGAGGCCGCATCAGCGGTCTTCAATTTAAAATCATAGTCTAGTGCGAGGTAATTCAACATCGCCTGCAGTTTACGGGTAAACAGGCTATGTTCTGAACCCCAGAGAGTATAACGGCCATCAAACACTGGTTACTCCTTCTGTTAACCTGATACGCAGATTCTAGCGAATGTTATCGACGCGCAGCCATTCTACTGTGCGAGTCATAAAACCGACCTTCCCCTTTAACAACATCCGGCCGGCCTCAGGTAGAGAAACTTCAACATCCTTATAATCTCCCAGCTTTTCGACATAGATCAGGCCATGCCACAAACCCTGCGTGGAAGTGTCGACTTGTAGATCTTTTAGTATCGTGCGCCCTACCCGCTCAGGGAACTTGTCATTACGAAGGACGGTAGCGCTGTTGTCTGCCAAGCTGATCTCAATCCAGGCGGTGTTTTTGCTGTGTTTCCAGACGCCTGAAATATCTGCACTGAAAGCCAATGGCGCGGATAACACAGCAAACAGGAGCAGAGCGCGCCGAATAATTATCAGGGCAAAGCCTGTGCGGACTGAAACAACAAGATCGAAGGGATTGAGCCATTGTTTAATGTTCATAGTTTAAGTGTCCTCTTCATTGGGTTTTTACTGCGTTGGTACGTATTAACGCACTGACTGCACTACAGCATGCCATAAGTAGGCAACGTGTTTCAGTTCACGCCTCGGCTGACATCAATGTGGGTGTAGGCGTTCAAATCCTGATTCGGATCCACTAGGCGCCCCGCCGGAAAGCTGACCTCGACAGCTGGGTCTGCGGTATCGAGACACAGGAAGTGATTGTTGTCTCCGTCCCCTAACTCCGCAAGCGCGACCGGGTTGATCTCATCATTTGAACCGTCCCTACGCTCTACCCTCACACGATAAAGCCTGCGCTCGGTGTCACCGGGTTCATTGCCGTTAGGTAAGCGCACTCCACCGTTCCAGGTTATTCGAACTATCTGTTGAATGCCGGCTGGGCATACAGTTCCTCGAGTCTTTCTTGCCCATTCACTTTCAGGCACCTCTTCAGCCAAGACTATGGAAGGACCTGCATCGAGCGGAGTGACATCCGTGTAGGCACCGATAAAATTGACCACAGGCGCACCGTCCGACAGTAGATCACCAACAACTTGTACAGACAGCGGCGGGTTGTCAACCGCGTCGCCAAGGTCACCAATAAGCAATACAGTTCTGCGTTCACCAGGATCTTGCGCTGGCCGCAGGGTTACGCATTTAGGTGTGCGTACATCACCGGACCGCGTGACAATCTGGAAATCTTCCGGCTGCAGCGTTTCCTGGGCCACTGTATGGGATAGTACAACGGGCATACCATCCTTTCCGGAGGCACCAAAACAAAGAGCATTGGCCCTAAACGGCAGATCATTATCGAGCCCAAAGAAAGCTGATAACAGCTTCGCCGGTTGTTTGTTAACGTCAACCGCCATCGTCGACGACTCCCTCTCTCCAACGAGCGCCGGTCTAAGTGAATGCTCGGATGCATGGACGGTGTTTACAGCAGCTGAGCTCAAGACGACAATTAAGCCACCGAAGTAAGAAATCTTATTCACTTTTAATCTCCCTTAGTCGAACATAGCGCAGGCAGCGGTCATTTCTGCTACTGCCTGCTTTACATTGGATAGCGTCAGATTGGCGCTGCTTTGTTCCAGTAAATTACCCACAGTGGCGGCATCATCAGTCGTCATGTCACCATCGCTGACTGCCATGCTTATTGCTCCGCTAGCTTGCTTGATCAGTACCTTTATCTGGCGCACGTCAGTATTGATCGCTGCCGATTCTGTAGTTGGGTTAAGCGTGGTAGCATTGGCACCACGCGCCTCGGCGGCACAAATAGCGTCACGTACCAGCAGATCCAAGCGAATCGGTTTAAAACGCGCGATACCACCGGTAATATCCGCCGTTAACTCGGGATACATGGCCTT
>Ga0206127_1001145_pt1 | contig 29573 bp, 25 predicted proteins | sample Helgoland_Spring_6_FD_148646 | JGI IMG/M metagenome (GOLD analysis project Ga0206127, IMG submission 148646) | Pelagic subsurface seawater microbial communities from Kabeltonne, Helgoland, North Sea - Helgoland_Spring_Bloom_20160419_1 | ecosystem: Environmental > Aquatic > Marine > Epipelagic ...
CACCAATTACACTGTTACAACATCACAAACTGTATTTGTTAGAGTTGAAAATAAAGATAATACCGATTGTTATGATGCGAACACTAGCTTAGAATTAATTGTAGATCCTTTACCTACAGTTATTAATGAGGTAGACTTACTGCAGTGTGATGATGATTTAGACAGAATTTCGACTATAAACCTAACCGAAGCTGAGGTAAGTATTTCTTCTAATCATTTAAATGAAACATTTCAATATTTTGAAACAGAGGCTAATGCTATTGCAGGAACTCCTCTAATTTCAGATGAATTGCGTTATCCTGTTAATCTAAATGGAGAGGCTTGGGTCAGAACTATTTCAACAGAAGGTTGTTATCGTATTTCAAAAATTAATTTGGAAGTAGAAGCATCTGCAGACGTAACCTATGATAAAGAATTTCCAGCAGTTTGTGACGATTTTTTACAAACTGATGGCGCTGATGGCACAGCCAATGACGAAACAGATGGAGTTACAAATTTCGATTTTAGTGTTGCTGATTCTGAAATTTTAACATCCTTTTTCCCTCCTGCATTGCAACCGGATTTAGAAATTCAATATTTTGAAACAAGAGCGGATAGAACTGCTGTAATTAATGCAATCTCAGATATATCAAATTATAGAAATATTGGGTATCCATCAAACGTAAATAGACAAACCATTTATTTTAAAATCACTAATAAAAATAATAATAATTGTAGCGGAACTGGAAAGCTATATTTAAGAACAAACTCAGTACCATCAGCTATGGATGTTCCTGGTTTAGAATTGTGTGATGATGTTGTTGATGGTGATAATGCCAATGGCATTGTTCAGAATTTTGATTTAGAGTCTAAAACAACTGATATTCTTAACGGACAAGATCCTGCCCTATTTGAAGTTACTTATCACTTAACTGCTGATGATGCAAATACCGGAAATCTGCCTCAAGCGTCTCCCTTTACCAATACAATTCGTGATCTTCAACCTATTTTTGTGCGTGTTACCAACAAAACAACAGGATGTTTTACAGATCATACTTCTTTTAATCTTATCGTAAATCCAGTGCCTATTGCCAATTTTGTAGAAGATATAGAAGTTTGTGATGATAATACTGATGGCTCTGCTAGAAATGGTTTTTCTCAAACTATAGATTTAACCTCTAGAACTGCTGGTATTTTAGGTGCTCAAGATTCAAGTACACATACTGTAACTTACCATCGCTCTTTTGCAGATGCTCAAAGTGGTGATCGTCCTTTAGTATCGCCATATTCTAATGAAACTCCAAATAGAGAAACTATTTTTGTGCGTATTCTAAGTACAGATTCGCAGTGTGTAAATGCAATCTCTAATTTTGATGTAATTGTGCATCCTGAGCCTACTTTTGTAGTTCCTACAACTTTAGCATATTGTGATGATGATTTGGATGGCGATGATGCTAATGGCATCATTCAGACTATTGACTTAGACAGTAAAATTCCTGAAATTTTGGGCACTACTCAAAGCCCAAATGATTTTACGGTAACTTTTCACAATTCGCAAGCGGATGCTGCTTCTGGTGACGGGCCTGTAGCTTCTCCTTATCAAAATACAAATGCAAACGAAACATTCTATGTTCGTATTCAGAATAATCAGACACTTTGTGTTAATGATGATACTTCTCTTGAATTAATTATAAATACACTTCCTGATTTTGAGGTAACTACACCACAAATTTTGTGCTTGAATGATACTCCTTTAAACATTTCTGTAGAAAATGCTAGAGACCAATATTCTTATCTATGGACAGATGAAAATGGCACTCCTCTAAACACCACTTCTGTAGACAATATTGATGTTGTTAAAGCTGGAAAATATACAGTTACAGCAACTACAACTAATGGAACACTTTGTGAAAGATCGGAAACCATTGAAATAAATGAATCCAATATTGCTACCCTAGAGCAAAGTTTTGTAACTATTATTGATGAATCTAATAATATTGGAAGTGAAGATAATATTTCAATATCCATTGATACTATCAATAATGATTTAGGCCCTGGAGATTATCAATTTGCAATCTTAAATCAAGATGATAATACTAGAATTCCTATTATTGGTTTTCAAGATGAACCTCTTTTTGAAAACTTAGAAGGTGGTATTTATACCATTATTGTAAATGATAAAAATGGATGTTCTCCTGATACAACTCTAGAAGTGTCTGTAATACAATTTCCTAAATTCTTTACTCCGAATGCTGATGGTAGCAACGACACTTGGATTGTAAAAGGAGCCAATAAAACATTCTACCCCAATTCAAGTATCAATATCTTTAATAGATATGGGAAAATTGTAGCTCAAGTGCCTATTGATAGTCAAGGCTGGAATGGAATGTATCAAGGTAAACTACTACCTTCTGACGACTATTGGTTTAATATAACGCTGATTCCTCCTGCAAATTCTAACAAACCCGTTATCAATAAACAAGGAAATTTCTCTCTTTTAAGGAGGTAAAATATAAAACCCTCTTTAAAAATTTAAAGAGGGTTTTAGATCTATTTCATTGAATTAAGCTACTTTTGAAATTTCTACTTTTTTGATGGTTTTTGCAACCTCAAATTGATTTGAAGTATTCTTTTCACCTCCAGCCTTAAGTGCATTATCACCTGCAAAAAAAGTTTTATGATCATCACCTAAATCAGAACCCGCCATTCTTTGATGTTTTACGCAATTAACACCTTTTCTAATTTCTTGTCTTTGAACATCTTTTACATAGGCTAACATACCTTCTTCTCCAAAATAACCTTGAGTCAAATCATTCATATGTAAGGCCGTTGTATGATATGTAGGTAAAGTAATTAAGTGATGAAAAATGCCTGCTTCCCTAGCACCATCTTTTTGAAAAGATTTAATTTTTTCATCAGCAAGATGACATAATTCAGATCCATCATATTGCACGTCCATTAAATTATTCCTGTCATAAGCTGTCATATTTTCTCCATCATTTAACATCTCCTCGTATGCTTGTTGTCTAAAATTCAAAGTCCAATTAAAAGAAGGTGAATTGTTATATACCAATTTTGCACTTGGAACTACCCTTCTTACCTTATTTACCATATTTGCAATTTGTTTTACATTAGGTGTTGGTGTTTCTATCCATAGCAAATCTGCTCCATTTTGTAAGCTTGTAATACAATCTAAAACAACTCTATCAATATTAGACCCCTCTTTAAATTTATACAAACCATTTGCCAGTCTAATTGGACGCAATAACTTACCTCCTCTTTTTAGTAAAACATCGTCTTCTTTTGCATCTTTTAATGTTATTTCTTCTGCATCTACAAATGCTAAATACTTTGAAGCTAGATCCCCTGGTTCTTGACTTACAGGTAATTTTTGAGTTAATCCAGCCCCTTCAGAATCTGTTCTAGCTACAATAATTCCATCTTCAACACCCAATTCTAAAAAAGCATATCTAATTGCATTTAATTTTGCTATAAAATCTTCATGTGGTACGGTTACTTTTCCATCTTGATGACCGCATTGTTTCGCATCGGAAACTTGATTTTCAATTTGAATGGCACAAGCTCCAGCTTGAATCATTTTTTTTGCAAGTAAATATGTAGCTTCTTCATTTCCAAAACCAGCATCAATATCGGCGATAATTGGGACAATATGAGATTCAAAATTGTCAATCTCATTTTGAACATCTTCACCGTTTTCAAGCCTTCTAAATAAATCATTCAATTCTACGGCATCTGCTTGTCGTAAAAAATCGTAAATTTCTTCAATAAGAGATGAAACTGCAGTTTTTTCATGCATCGATTGATCTGGTAATGGACCTAATTCTGAACGCAAAGCAGCAACCATCCAACCTGAAAGATACAAATATCTCTTACTCGTAGTTTTATGATGTTTTTTTACGGCAATCATTTTTTGCTGTGCTACAAAACCATGCCAACAACCCAAAGATTGCGTATAATTTGAATTATCTGCATCATAATCTGACATATCTTTTCTCATGATTGAAGCTGTGTATTTTGCAATATCTAAACCGGTCTTAAAACGATTTTGTATTGTCATTCTTGCAGCATTATCTGAGTTAATTGCACTCCAAGTATCTCCATATTTTTTCTTTAATTTTCTTACAGTTTCTAGAGCTGAACTGTAGTTAGTTTGTGCTGAATTTTTCATAATTTTGTCTTTTAATTATTAAGGTTATAGATTTTGATAATTTTGTCTCGTTAACTATGCCAGTAGTTGCGAGACTTTTTAAATATATTTATATGCTTCCAGTGTTAAAAACTCTTGAAAATCTTTTGCTAAAACAAATTCGTCAAATAGTTGTATCGCTTTTTCGAATTTTCCAATATTAAATTTATCTTCTCCAACATAATCTTTAATTTTTTCAATCTCTTGATGTTTGATTTTTTCATAAGTATTTGTGTTAAATGTAATTCCGTCTTTTAATTTTATTTCATTTTGAAGCCAAAGCCAAATTTGTGTTCTAGATATTTCTGCTGTTGCAGCATCTTCCATTAAATTATATAAAGCCGCAGCCCCGTTTCCGCGAAGCCAGCTTTCTATATATAAAATACCTACATTTATATTTTTGCGAATTCCCTCTTCAGTTATTGTTCCAACAGGAATTTCAACCAAATCTTTTGCAGATATATTTATATCAGCTCTTTTTACATGAATTTGATTCTTAGTTACCATATTTTCATTAAAAACGTTCATAGCTGTGCTTACTAAACCCGGATGAGCTACCCAAGTGCCATCGTGTCCGTTTTTTACTTCTTGCAGTTTGTCAGCAATTACTTTTTTGAAAGCGATTTCATTTCCAACTGTATCATTTTTAATAGGAATTTGAGCAGCCATTCCACCCATAGCGTGCACTCCTCTTTTATGACATTTTTGAATAACTCTTAGTGAGTAAGATTCCATAAAAGGTGTTTTCATAGTAACCTGATCTCTATTTGGCACCATGAAATTTGAATGATTTCTGAACTTTTTGATGTATGAAAAAATATAATCCCATCGTCCACAATTTAATCCAGCCATATGGTTTCTCAATTCATAAATAATTTCGTCTAATTGAAAACTCGCTGTTATTGTTTCTATTAAAACTGTAGCTTTAATTGTGTTTTGAGGAATATTTAAATACTCTTGTGCAAAAACAAAAATATCATTCCATAACCTTGCTTCCAAATAATGTTCTAATTTTGGTAAATAGAAATAAGTTGCAGAATTTTGGGCTTGTAAAGTTTTGATATTGTGAAAAAAGTATAAACCAAAATCAACAAATGAACCTGACATTTCCTCACCATCAATTAAAAAATGCTTTTCATTTAAGTGTAAACCTCTTGGCCTAACAATTAAAACTGCAGTTTCATTATTTAATGTGTAAGTTTTATTATTAATAGTATTAAAAAAAGAAATTGATTTTAGATTAGCATCTCTTAAATTAATTTGACCTTGTAAATTATTATGAATATTTGGAGAATTACTATCTTCAAAATCTGCCATAAAAGTTTTAGCGCCAGAGTTTAAAGCATTAATTACCATCTTTCTATCTACCGGACCGGTAATTTCTACTCTTCTGTCTAATAAATCTTTTGGTAAAGGCTCACAAACCCAATTAGAATCTCTTATCTCTTTTGTCTCTTCAGGAAAAGAAGGATAATTTCCTGCATCAAAATAAGCTTGCTCAACCTCTCTTTCAGCCAATAAAGACAACCTTCTTTGATTAAATCTTGAATGCAACTCCAATAAAAAATTTTGCGCTTCTGCAGTTAAAATATCCTGATAATTCTCAATTTTAAAACTATTAAAATTAATTCCTTTTGTAATAACTTGTTCTTGCATAGATTATAATATTTAATTTCTATTAGACAATAATATAATTTTTTTTTGAACTCCACAAGCGAACGTTCGCTAAATTAATAAAAAACTTTAATTTAGCCTAATCGCTAATAATACTTATATTTGAAATATGATATTAGAAAACGAATACATTCGCCTAATTTTTGGTTTAAAATTGAAGCAAATAAGAACAGAAAGAAATTTATCGTTATATGGTTTATCAAAAATTACAGGGCTATCAAAATCCTATTTAAACGAAATAGAAAAAGGGAAGAAATACCCCAAAACAGATAAAATAATTTCATTGGCAAAAGCCCTAGCAATAAGTTATGATCAATTGGTTTCTCTTAAACTTGATAAAAATCTCGCTCCTGTTGGCAGAATTTTTCAATCAAAAATCTTAAAAGAAATACCTCTTGAACATTTTGGAATCAAAGAAAACACCTTAATAGACATTATTGCCAATGCGCCTGCAAAAGTTAATGCGTTTATAACTACTTTAATTGAAATTGCCCAGCATTACAACTTTACGCGAGAAAGCTTTTACTTAGCGTCTTTAAGAAGTCATCAAGAAGCGAATAATAACTATTTTCATGAATTAGAACATCAAATAGAAAGTTTTTCAAAGGCATTTCATATCGATCTACTACATCGTGTTGAAACTAGTGAGCTTAAAAAAATCTTAAAAGAAGAATATGGCTATAAAATAAAGAAAATTGAATTTGAAAAACATTCTAACGAAAAAGGATTACGCTCTATCTATATTAAGAAAACAAAAACATTATTACTCTCAAAAAAATTAGTTGAGCAACAAATCGCTTTTATTTATGCCAAAGAACTGGCTTATAATTTCTTAGAATATAAAGAACGATTATACACTTTTTCTTGGATTAAATTTGATAATTTCGACCAAGTAATCAATAATTTTTATGCCTCTTATTTTGCAGGTTCACTCTTAATATCCAAGCAGACAGTAACAGAAAAACTAAAAAATATTTTTAAGCAAACTAAAGTTGATTACGATGAACTCAAAAATTTAATCCAATTTTTTAATGCTTCGCCACAAACTTTTTATCATCGTTTAACAAATATTTTACCCAAAGAATTTAATTTACAAAACCTCTTTTTTTTAAGAGTAAGTCATAAAGTTAACAGTAAAAATTACCATATAGAAAAAGAATTAAATCTTATAAGCAATCCTTCTTTAACACATAATGATTCAGATGAATACTATAACAGACGCTGTGTTTGTGTAAATGTGCTTAAAATGTATGTTGATCAAAAAAAGAGTAATTTAATTGACGTTCAAATATTAAAATCACCTCAAAACAATAATAATTACTTAATATTTTCTACAATCACAAAATCAAAATCTATTGAAAATGTTTATAGAATTATAAGTTTAGGGCTTTTAATAAATAAAAATACAAGTAAAAAAATTAAGTTTTTAAACAACCCTTCTCTTGCAAAACAAGAAACTAAGGATTTAAGTGAAGATTATCAAATTTTTGATAGTCAAAATAGAATTGCAAAACCAGTTGCCTTAGAACAAAAGGAGCAAAACAAGGCAACTCAATCAGCTGTAGAAATGATAATTAACAAATACGCAAATTAAAATATTTATCTAGAATGAATACTGTAAATTTTTAAAATATTGGTTTTCATTTTAGTAAATTTGTGAAAAATTAAAGACTATTTATGGATATCAACTTCAATAAAAACGAAGATTATAATAAACTTTTAGTTTCAGATTTAAAAAAACGCTTTGCAAAAGTAAAATTGGGTGGAGGTCAAAAAAGAATTGATAAACATCACGAAAAAGGAAAATTAACAGCAAGAGAAAGAATTGATTATTTGTTAGACAATGATAAAAAATCCATAGAAATTGGTGCTTTTGCTGGCGAAGATATGTATGCAGAACATGGAGGATGTCCATCTGGAGGTGTTGTGGTAAAAATTGGTTATATCACAGGAAAACAATGCATTGTTGTTGCCAATGATGCTACCGTAAAAGCGGGTGCTTGGTTTCCTATTACAGCAAAAAAGAATTTACGAGCACAAGAAATATCCATAGAAAACAAATTACCAATTATTTATTTGGTTGATTCTGCTGGTGTGTATTTACCAATGCAAGATGAAATTTTCCCTGATAAAGAACATTTTGGACGTATTTTTAGAAACAACGCCGTAATGAGTTCTATGGGAATCACACAAATTTCTGCAGTTATGGGAAGCTGTGTTGCTGGAGGTGCATATTTGCCAATAATGAGCGACGAGGCTTTGATTGTGGATAAAACAGCAAGTATTTTTTTAGCAGGAAGTTATTTGGTAAAAGCAGCAATTGGTGAGTCTATAGACAATGAAACTTTAGGAGGTGCAACAACCCATTGTGAGGTTTCTGGGGTTACCGACTACAAAGCAAAAGATGATAAAGACGCTTTGGACAAAATCAGATTTATTGTTGATAAAATTGGTGATTATGATAAAGCTGGCTTTAGTAAAACAAAAGCTTTCTCGCCAAAAGAAAACGAAGATGATATTTTCGGAATTCTACCTAAAGAAAGAAATGCGCAATATGATATGGTAGAAATCATAAAAAGATTGGTAGATAAATCTGAATTTGAGCAATACAAAGAAGGATATGGACAAACCATTCTTACAGGTTATGCAAGAATTGATGGTTGGGCAGTGGGAATTGTTGCAAACCAAAGAAAATTAGTAAAAACCACCGCTTCAAAAACTAAATCTACAGAAATGCAATTTGGCGGAGTCATTTATAATGATTCTGCAGATAAAGCTACACGTTTTATTGCAAACTGTAATCAGAAAAAAATACCATTAGTTTTCTTGCAAGATGTTACTGGATTCATGGTTGGGTCTAAATCTGAACATGGAGGCATTATAAAAGATGGGGCAAAGATGGTAAATGCTGTAAGTAATTCTGTTGTACCAAAATTTACAATTATTATTGGTAATTCTTATGGTGCAGGAAATTACGCAATGTGCGGTAAAGCTTATGATCCAAGATTAATTGTTGCATGGCCTAGTGCAGAATTGGCTGTAATGAGTGGTAATTCAGCAGCAAAAGTTTTATTACAAATTGAAACAGCATCACTTAAAAAACGCGGAGAAGAAATTACTCCAGAAAAAGAAGCTGCTTTATTTGACAAAATAAAATCTAGATACGATAAGCAAATTTCTCCATATTACGCGGCATCAAGAATATGGACAGATGGAGTAATAAACCCTCTAAACACAAGAACTTGGATTTCTATGGGAATTGAAGCTGCCAACCACGCTCCTATTGAAAAACCTTTTAATATGGGGGTTTTGCAAGTCTAAATATTGTTTCAATTACTTCTACAGGTTTCAAACTTTTTTATGACTTATGTCCGCAACACAAACTTAAATAAATGAGTAAAGCAATTTATGTAACCACCATAGAATCTGACAGTGGTAAATCTTTAGTCTCTTTAGGATTATTAAGAATGATGCTAACAAGATCTCCTAAAGTAGGATATTTTAGACCCATAATTAATAAAACAAAAAATGATTCTTTCGACAACCACACAAACACAGCCATCAACTTTTTTAATTTAAACACAACTCATGACGAATGTTTCGCATATCATCAATATGAAGTCGTAGAATTATTAAGTGAAGGTAAAGAAGATGAAATTATTCATACAATTATCAAGAAATACAAAGAACTTGAAAAAAAGTTTGATTATGTACTTGTAGAAGGTACAGATTTTTCTGGTGAAGGCGGTTTTACAGAAGTAGATGTGAATCTAATGATCGCTAAAAATCTAGGAATTCCTGTTTTAATTGTTGGTGCTGGAAATGGAAAAAAGAAAAAAGACTTCATAAATACCATGCAAATTGCTTACAACTCTTTTATGCAGAAAGAAGTTGATGTTTTAGGGGTTATTGCCAATAAAATTGAAGCAGATGAAGTTGAATTCATAAAAAATGAACTTAATAGTTTTATCCCTAAAAAGGTATCTATAGATATCATTCCAAATATCAATTTATTAGCATATCCCACTGTTAAAGAAGTTGTAGATTCTTTAGAAAGTAAAATTCTATTTGGTGAGCAATTTATCAATAATGCTATTGGAAGTTATAGTACAGGAGCTATGCAGTTGCGTAATTATTTAACCAGAATTCAAGAAAATGCTTTGGTAATAACTCCTGGAGATAGAGCTGATATCATTTTAGGCGCATTACAAGCAAACGCCTCTAGCAACTATCCAAAAATTTCAGGAATTATTTTAACAGGAGGATTAATTCCTGAAGATTCTATTTTAAAATTGATTGAAGGTGTACAATCTACAATACCTATTATCTCTGTAAATGGTGGTACTTTTAATATTACCAATAAAATTGGAGCTGTAAAGCCAAAAATATACGCAACAAACCAACGTAAAATTTTATTAGCACTAGATACGTTTGACAATTATGTGAATATAGAAAGATTAACTAACATCCTTTCTACTTTTCAATCGGACAGACTAACACCAAGTATGTTTCAGTACAACTTGTTACAAAAAGCAAGAGCACATAGAAAACATATTGTTTTACCTGAGGGAAATGACGAACGTATTCTTGAGGCTGCAACCCGTTTACAATTATTAAATATTGTTGATTTAACTTTATTAGGTGATAAAAGAGAAATTCAATTAAAATGTGATCAATTGGGATTACAAATAGATTTAGAAAAAATAAATGTACTAAATCCAGAAGACTCTATCTATAATGAATCTTTTAGCAAAACTCTTTTTGAAGCTCGAAAACACAAAGGGATGACAGAAACTACTGCAAATGATTTAACCAGAGATGTTTCCTACTATGGTACATTAATGATTTTAAATGGTTTAGCAGACGGAATGGTTTCTGGTGCAGTGCATACAACTATGCATACTATAAAACCTGCATTACAAATCATCAAAACAAAACCTGGAGTTTCTGTGGTATCTTCTGTGTTTTTTATGTGCTTATCTGATCGAGTTTCAGTAATGGGAGATTGTGCTGTAAACCCAAACCCGAATGCGACTCAATTGGCTGAAATTGCAATTTCTTCTGCACAATCTGCAGAAGCTTTTGGCATAAATGCAAAAGTAGCCATGTTGTCTTATTCCTCTGGAAGTTCAGGAAAAGGAGAAGAAGTAGAAAAAGTAAGAAAAGCTACAGAAATTGTAAAAACTAAAAAACCTAATTTAGAGATTGAAGGCCCAATTCAATACGATGCTGCTGTAGATATGTCTGTGGCAAAAACCAAAATGCCAGATTCTAAAGTAGCAGGACAAGCATCTGTATTAATTTTCCCTGATTTAAATACAGGAAATAATACTTATAAAGCCATTCAAAGAGAAACAGGTGCATTAGCAATTGGACCAATGTTGCAAGGTTTAAATAAACCTGTAAACGATTTAAGTAGAGGCTGTACTGTTGATGATATTTTTAATACAGTCTTATTAACAGCAATTCAAGCAGAGCAAGGATAATATGAATATTTTAGTTTTAAATGCAGGATCATCATCTTTAAAATATCAAGTGATAGAGATGCCTTCAGAAAATGTAAAATGCGTGGGTTTAGTAGAAAGAATTGGTGAACTAGATGCCATTTTTACACATAAAATAGGAGAAGAAACATATTCCGAAGTTTTGTCAATTTCTAATCACCAAGAAGGCTTAAAAAAAATTACTAGTACTTTATTAAATGCCAAAATTGGTGTTATTGATAATGTTGACGAGATAAAAGCTGTTGGCCACAGAGTGGTGCATGGAGGAAATAAATTTAGTAAAACAACAATTATAAACACAGAGGTTAAAGAAAGTATTAGAGAATTATCTGATTTAGCACCTTTGCACAATCCTGTAAATTTAGTAGGAATAGAAATAGCAGAAACTATTTTTACAAATGCAAAACAAATTGCAGTATTTGATACTGCTTTTCATCAAACAATGCCAAAAGAAGCGTATCAATACGCCATTAAAAACGAGTTTTTGAATAAGCATAACATCCGAGCTTATGGTTTTCATGGAACAAGTCATAAATATGTTTCTGAGAAGGCAATTGAATATTTAGGTGAAGAAAAGTCTAAAAATATTATTACGATTCATTTAGGTAATGGTTGCAGCATGTCTGCCATTAAAAATGGAAAAAGTATTGAAAATTCCTTAGGTTTTGGACCAATGAATGGTTTGGTCATGGGAACTCGATCTGGAGATATAGATCAATCTGTAATTTTCTTCTTGATGAAAAAACTTAATAAATCTGCTGATGAAGTGACTAATTTATTAAACAAAACTTCAGGAATGAAAGGGTTAACAGGTTTTTCTGATTTACGAGAAATATCTAAAAAAGCAGTAAATGGAGATCAAAATTGTAAAAATGCTCTTAATTTGGCTGGTTATCGAATTCGTAAATATATAGGAGCTTATTCAGCTGCTTTGAACGGTTTAGACGCTATTGTGTTTACTGCGGGAATTGGAGAAAATTCTGCTTTAATGAGAGAATTATCTTGCGAAAATTTAGAATTTTTAGGCATCAAATTAGATTTAGAAAAGAACAGAATTCATTCTAAAGAAAAAAGAGAAATACAAGCTTCGAATTCAAAAGTAAAAATACTAATCATTCCAACTAACGAAGAAATAGAAATAGCTAAGCAATCTTATCAATTGTTAAAATAGCAAACAACTGAATACAGATATTTCAAACATAAATTAGTATGTATTTTGTGTTCTTCAAATAAATAATTCTAATTTTTATCAATCTTATAAATCATAGAAGGAATTATTGTGAAACCACAATCAAATTTTTACATTTGTGAACATTAAATTAAAAAGAAAAAACAGAAATGGGTAGAGCATTTGAGTTTAGGAAAGCAAGAAAAATGAAACGCTGGTCTGCAATGGCAAAAACTTTTACTAGAATTGGTAAAGACATTGTTATGGCTGTAAAAGAAGGCGGTCCAAATCCTGATGCTAATTCTAGACTGAGAGCAGTGATGCAAAATGCAAAAGCTGCAAATATGCCCAAAGACAATGTAGAACGAGCAATAAAAAAAGCAACCGACAAAGACACTGCCAATTATAAAGAAGTTCTTTTTGAAGGCTATGCTCCTCATGGAGTTGCCATTTTATTGGAAACTGCTACAGACAACAACAATAGAACAGTTGCCAATGTTAGAGCAGCTTTTAATAAATGCGATGGAAATTTAGGAACTTCTGGTTCTGTAGTTTTTATGTTTGACCATACTTGTAATTTTACCGTTAAAAAAGAAGATATTACAATGGATATGGAGGAACTAGAACTAGAATTAATCGATTTTGAAGTAGAAGAAGTTTTTGATGATGAAGAAGGTATTATTATTTATGCACCTTTTGAACAATTTGGAGCAATTCAATCCTTCTTTGAAGAAAATAATGTTGAAATTTTATCGTCTGCTTTTGAAAGAATTCCAACAACTACCACAACACTAAATGAAGCACAGCAAGCTGATGTAAATAAACTGTTAGAAAGGTTAGAAGAAGATGATGATGTTCAGAATGTATACCATTCTATGCAAGAATAACTAAGGCAATAAAAAAGTAAATATTCAATTATTTATGGTCAATAAAATTCTGTATTCATTATTGTAAGGCACACTATTTTTAATAACAGAAAACGCTTATTCTATTAGCTTATTGTAAAATACAATTTGATTATGTTGGTTTGAATAAAGGATATTACTGCAAACAATGTGTTTTAACACAGTTGAATTTTTAATATAAATAATCGTAATTTGCTAACTTCGAATATAAGTCATAACAAGCACGGTGTATATTCGATTTAAGTTAGCAGTCTGTAAAAAATAAAATTCAAAACGCATTAGAAATCTCAATTGAAATTTCATTATTATGTAACTTCTCTTTCTAAATAAACTAAAATGGATACCAACAAAATACTTCATCGATTTAATAAAAAGGCAAATGAATGGTTAGTTGATTTAAGAATAATGGATGAAGAGTTAATTCAAATTAAACCAACCGAGAGTTCATGGTCAATTTCAGAAGTATATGACCATGTAATGAGAGTCGCAAGAAGTTATCAAATTCCAAATTTGAAAAAAAGTATTACAGAATATGCTAAAAGGAAAAAAAGCAAAAATAAATATGGGATAGCCATTTTTAATTTAGGTATTAGAAAAAATGTACATATTAAAATGGAGGAATTTCCAAAACCACTAGTAGAAGCCTTCACACCTGTCAAAAGAGATAAAAATGATTTGGTCAATGATTTCTTATCTTTCATTCAAGAAGTTAACGACTTGCAAGATATTTTAGAAAAAAGTAGAAAGAAAAATCAACACTATCATCCAATGTTTGGTGATATTAGTACAAAAGAGTGGTTTTCATTGATTGAATTGCACATTTGGCAACATGATAAGCAAAGAGAAAAGATAAAAATGTATTTAGAAACCAATGAACTATGTGTAGAATGTTAATTGTGTAAAGCCTCTAAAAATGAAGGGCGAATCGCCAACACAGAATTGAGGCAATACACAAGTAAATATTCAATTATTTATAGTGAATATACTTCTGTATTCATTATTGTAATGCTCACCGTTTTTAACAATCGAAAATACTTGTTTTAAAAGCATATTAATCCTACCATTTTATTACTTAGTTTTGAATATAAAACAAAAGCTAATCATTACAAATATTGTGTTTTATCACAGTTGATTTTTTAACATAAATAACCCTATATTCGATTTAAGTTGTGTGTCATGCAACCAACAACAAAAGTTGACAAATAATTATGTCGAAATTAACTGAACATAGAGATAAGTTAAATTTAACCCAAGAGGAACTTTCAAATAGGTCAGGAATCTCAGTAAGAACTATTCAGCGAATAGAATCTGGTATAGCGCCAAAAGGTCATACTTTGAGAGCATTGGCAAAAGCATTGGATATAAATCAAAACGAACTTATTAAAAATAATGTCCTTAACCATCAACCCAATTCTAACTTAGTTAATTTAATTAATCTCTCTTCATTGCTTGTTGTCTTTATTCCTATTGCCAGTTTTGTTTTACCCCTAATAATTGCACTTTTCAAAAAACAATTAAATTCTTTAACTAGACAGCTTATAACAATTCAAATAGTATGGTCTGTAATTACGATCTTGGTATACTTTATCGCAAGTATTATTTTCGTTAATGATTTAGGTCGTAATATTGGAATCGTAATTTTATTATTTCTAGTGCTTGCAAATGCCTTTATTATACTAAGAAACAGTGCTGAAATAAATAAAAATAACCAACTTTTTTTTAGACTAAAGTTTAGTATTATTTAGTGCAAACCCAATTTTTATATGGAATTGGCGGCTTCTTGACAGGTTTTTGGCGTGGTTTTATTTTTTATTCTTTTTTTGAATTTTTGATTTTTGCATTAAAGTTTGATGCCATAAAATAATGATGAAAACAAAAATATCTTTTTTAAATCTTTTTACTATTCTTCTTCTAGTCTTCAATAGTTTTAGTCAGAGTAGTCAAATTCAAAAAATTGACAACCTATTTACCTCTTGGAATATATCTAATCATCCGGGTGGAGTTGTATTGATAGCAAAGGGAGGAAAAACTATTTTTTCAAAATCTTACGGTTTAGCTAATATTGAATATAATATTCCAAATACAAACAATACACTTTTTAATATAGGTTCTATATCAAAGCAATTTACAGCTATGGGTATTGTTTTGTTAGAAGAGCAAAATAAACTTTCTATTGATGATGATATTAGAAAACATATTTCTGAATTACCTAATTTTGGCGAAATTATTACTATTCGTAATTTATTACACCATACAAGTGGATTGAGAGATCTACATGGTTTATTAGGCTTAGCTGGCTGGAGAAGCGGAGATGTGGAAACAAATGACGATGTTTACAGAATTATTAAAAACCAAACAGAACTTAACTTTAAACCTAACGAAGAATTCTTATATAGCAATACAGGATACATCCTTTTAGCTAAAATCATTGAAAATATAAGCCAATTGAAATTTGACAAATGGATGGAGCAAAATATCTTTAAGCCATTAGGGATGAAAAACACATATGTACAAACTTCTATAAACAAAATTAATCCAAATAAAGCTACATCATATTATAAGCGAAAAGAATTCGAACGAGCATTGGAATATTGGGGTTATTATGGCTCTGGAAATATACACGCTACAACAGAAGATTTAAATATCTGGTTACAAAATTTTAGTACGCCTAAAAAAAATTGGGAGTCCTCCTTTAAAAAGTTGCTATTCACGACACCATTAAAAAATGGTTTTGAAACCAATTACGGTCTTGGAATTCGTATTGAAAATTACTCAGAAAAAAAGGTAATTCAACACGGAGGATCTGTTGGTGGTTTTAGAGCGATTGCAAGAATTTTTCCTGAAGAACAAATCAATATTATAATTCTAACTAATTACTCAAGAAGTAATATTGGTTCAAAAATAAACAGAGTATCTGATATTTTATTAAATATAAAGAATAATTCATTAATAAAAACCGCAACAGCAACTGCCCAATTACCAACTAAGCTTATCAAATTATCGAAGAAACAACTTGATGATTTTGAAGGTATTTACTGGAGTGATTCTGAGAAATTGGGACGAAAAGTTTACTTCAAAAATGACACCTTAAGATACTCAAGCTCAGAAAAGAGCGAATGGCCATTAGTACCAATAAGTAAAAATTCATTTATGATGATTCATCCAGCTGTAAAACCAATTGTGAAATTTGATAATAATAGAAATCAAATGATTATTAAAACTGATAACAATTTACCTGGAATCTTTAGCTTTCTTCAAAATAATCTAGATTTAAAAACGAATGATGTCAATACAATTATTGGAAATTATTACAGTCCAGAACTGAAGACTATATATTCAATTTCTATCGATAAAAAATCTAATATACATATTGAGCATGCAAGGCATGGTAAAATAAAGCTAGAACAATTATACAATAATATTTTTTCTGGTAGTTGGCCCACAAGAACTGTTGAAATAAAGAAAAATAAAGAAGGAAAAGTTATGGGTTTAAGAATATCAAATGGTCGCACTCGAAATGTATGGTTTAAAAAAGTCATCTAATTTAAAAAAACTCTATAAAATACCTGTGTAATTCATTACTACATAGTGCCTACTTGCGAAAGTCCTAACCGACTTTCTATATCTGATTTATTTGCTAACTTTTATTCTTGTACAAGAAACAAAATTATACACGAAAACAAAAATATACTATAATTTAATGGAATAAACGTTAGAATATAGCAGTTCAAAATAACAATAAAAAGAGAAAGAGAAAAATACTTCATTAAAGGTTGTACCCAAAACAAATATTGTGTTTTCACACAGTTGGCTTTTTAGCATTAATAACCTTACTTTGCAAACTTTGAATATAGGTTAAACAAGCACTGCATATATTAGATTTAAGTTGCGCAACATATAAAAAACCAAATTTAAACTAAAACCATAAGGAATTGAAAGTCTTAAACATTCATAAACGAACATTAAATCAACCAATAGATAAGGTAGCAGAATTACTAAAGACACTCTCAACTGAAAACGACAGAATTTGGCCAAAAGAAAAATGGCCAGAAATGAAATTCAAAGAAGGAATTAAAATTGGCGCGATAGGTGGACACGGACCAATTAGATATTCTATAGAAAAATATAACCCAAATGAACTAATTCAGTTTAGATTCTCAAAACCGAATGGATTTAATGGAATACATAAGTTTGAGATAAACGAACTGTCAGACCAAAAAACCGAAATAAAGCATACTATTGATATGAATACTGAAGGAAAAGGTACATTGATTTGGTTTTTTGCAATTTGCTCATTGCATAATGCTTTAATAGAAGACGGATTTGACAAACTTGAGAATAATTTCTTTGATAACCGTAAATCAACTAAATGGAATATATGGGTTAAGTTTCTTAGGAAATATATGTCTAAAAAATGAAGAAAATAAAGTTTAAAAAAAATGCTATACGACAAAGAATTTGGGCAATAAACAAGTAAGATGTATATACGATTTAGACTGCTTAACGAGAAACAATTGAAAATAAAATTAATTACAACCATTTTCTTATCGCTTTTTGCGATTTTAAGTAAAGCACAATCTAGATATAACATAATCTATGAAAAACAATTAGGACAAAATTTTGTCAGTGAAAATTTTAATGCAGGTTTTCATATACTCGATTATGCAGACTCATTGTTCATCCCCAAAAAAATTAATAAAGCTAAAAATGGTTTCGCTAAAGTGATTAACCCTATTTTCCGCTTTAGTAAACTATTCTTAAGCAATTATTTAATAACTGATTATACAATGACAATGAATCATGAAAGATTTGGTCATGGATATAGAATGCTAGAGGCAGGCGGTTCATTTAACAAAATTGTTTATAATTTGCCTCCACCATTTACAAATAAATTCTCCAATATATCTTTAAATTATCCTTCAAACTTCACAAAACAGCAAGAGATATTGACTACATTGGGCGGTTCTGAAACTAATCTTGTTTTAACCGATGTAATGCGTAAAAACATATTATTAGATGAACGGTTCAATTACAATTTTGGACTTGCCTATTTATACGGAAGTAATGATATGCCGGGCTATACAGCTTTTGTTACCAATCCAAATGCTGACCCCATACAATATAGACAAAACATAAATGAGCTATATGGTGATGAATCACCTACCCGGAAAAAAATGCGAACTTATTCCTTGATTGCCCTATTAACTGATCCCATAAATTTTTACGCATTCAAGACTGTCTTTTACGATTACATCATTAAAGGTAGACACAGCTCTAGAATAGGAATGATTAAACTGAGTAGTACACTTAAATATTTACCTAGATTTAGATTTGAATATACCCCTTATGGTCCCGAATTGGTATATCAAAATTACTTTAAGTTAAATTCCAAATTAATGCTGTTTAGTTTTAGTCATTCAGATCCTAATTTACCTAACTCATGGCGAATCACATCAAAAATTTGGAATCTAAAATTGTCAAATCAAATATCATTAAATTTTTCAGGACAGATGTGGGAACAACCCAATATTGAGTTTTATCAAAACGACAAACTTATAGCATCTGAAGGCTTTGGAGGGCAGTTTATATCTACTGTTAATTATGATATTATCAAAGGCAAAAACCTTTATGGATTTACACTTCAAACAGGATACAAATCAACAGGTTACGCAATTGGAGAACAATTAAATAAGGGATTAATAATCCGAGGAGGTTTGACTTTTAAATTAGGAAAAAAAAGCCTGTAGAAACAATGTATATGCTCATAGATACCTTAGGGACGCTTCGAAATCATATACGGAACGTTATATGCCCCCTGAAAAAAATAATTTGTAACATTTTGACATTCCTTGTATCTAAATGAAAACAAAAAGGAAGCAAAATGAAAAAAATACTAACAATATTCGTATTTATAATCTCTACACGCTTAGTTAACGCTCAGTCAATTTACTTAAAAGCATTTGGTAATCCTAATGATAAGCCACTAATCTACCTTCACGGCGGACCAGGATACAATTCTGCGGGTTTTGAATCAACAACAGCCCAGAAACTTTCAGAAAATGGTTTTTATGTTATTGCTTACGATAGACGTGGCGAAGGAAGGTCTCCGGATAAAAATGCAAAATTCACTTTTAATGAAACTTTTGATGACATAAATTTAATTTACGATAAATTCAATTTAACATCAGCAACATTAATAGGACACAGCTTTGGTGGCGTAATTGCAACCTTATATGCAGAAAAGCATCCAAATAAAACTACATCTATTATTCTCGTCTCTGCACCGCTGTCAATGCAAGAAACGCTTTCAACCATACTAAAATCGTCAAAATCAATTTACACTAGCAATAAAGATTCAGTTAATCTTAACTACATAAATATGTTAGAAAAAATGGACAAAAGCTCTATAGAGTACAGTTCATATTGTTTTAGTCACGCTATGAAAAATGGGTTTTATTATCCGAAAAAGCCAACAAAAGAAGCTCTAAATATTTATAAAAAGTTTAAAACAGATACTTTGCTTATAAAATATAGTTCAGAAATGACCTATGAAGCACCAAGCGGATTTTGGCAAAACGAAAAATACACAACGTTAGATTTGAATGAAAACCTAAAACGAGTATTAAAGAATAACACTCCTGTTTTCGGATTATACGGTAAAGATGATGGGCTGTTCTCTGGAACTCAAATAAGAAATATTGAAAATTTAATTGGCAAAGATAATTTTGAATATTTAAGCAACTGTTCTCATAACCTTTTTATTGACCAACAAACTAAATTTATCAACGCATTAAAAGAATGGACTGAATGACGAATTTTGAGACTATTTATAAAGCGAATTGGCAAAAGGTTTTTAGGCTATGCATGGGCTATGTAAATGACATAGACGTTGCGAAAGATTTAGCTCAAGAAACGTTTATTAAAGTTTGGACACAACTACCTAAATTTAGAAATGAGTCTTCAATTGGAACTTGGATATTTAGAATTGCTTCAAATACTTGCTTACGTCAAATTGAAAAAGAAAGCAAGATGCCTCGGTCTGAATTTCCTCGAGAGATCAAGGAAGAAATTTTAGAAACAAACATAGAAAAGGATATAAAGTTTTTATACCAATGTATTTCAGAACTGCAAGAAGTAGAACGAATCATTATATCCTTAGAACTCGAAGATATGAATCAAAAAGAAATTGCTGAAATTGTTGGTTTATCTCAGGGCAACGTTCGGGTTAAGATTCACAGAATAAAAGAAAAGTTAACACAAAAATTCAAGAAAAATGGAATCTAATATAGACTTGAAAAAAATTTGGACCCAACAGAAGATAGAAACTCCAAAAATAGAAATTCTTTATGCCAAGGCAAATAAATTAAAAAGTAGAAGCTTTTTAAAGCTAATAGCAGTAAACATTATACTATTGCTAACTGCTATTTTTATTGGTTTTATTTGGTATTATTATCAACCTGAATTAGTAACAACTAAGATGGGTATTATATGTACTATTTTAGCTATGATTATCTTTTTGTTGCCCTACAATTCACAATTTTCTTTACTTTCTAAAACTAAAACAGAACCAAATAGCAAAGAATACCTTACACAACTTATTAAGTTAAAAGAAAAACAAACATTTCAAGATACAACAATTTTAAGCATCTATTTTATTATGCTTTCAATAGGGATTGGACTATATCTTTTTGAGTATGTTTCTAAAATGACACTTACATGGGGTATAATAACCTCTGCAATAACAGCACTTTGGTTTGCTATAAATTGGTTTTATTTTAGACCAAGAGTGATTAAAAAAAAGAACGCAAAACTGAATAAGCTGTTAATTGAATTTGAGAAATTGAATAATCAAATGAATGACTAAAAGGCGGTACATAATATTGTTTATATAAATTAAACTAAATTTATCTGAGATTACGATTTGAAAAACAACCTACTTCACACTATTTTTTTGCCTTTTAAACTGCTAAAAAAAAACTTTTTAACATGACAAAAATCCATAAAAAAGGGCAATCTATTTAAATATAACAAAAAAGTAAAACATCAAATATGAAAAGGAAAACAGCTTTAATTATCATGTTTTTTATACTTGGAACAGTTCTACTATTTCATTTTTTAATTTTAACAGAGCAAATTCCTTATGACAAAGTTTGGGCAGGCAAACTTAACTCAGTTGAGGAAATGAAAACTTTTGAAACATTTTCAATACTATTAAATGCCTTCATATTAGCAGTATTGTGTATCAAGCATTGGCAATTAGCTAAAGGTGTAAAAAATAAAGTTGTTGATATGCTCATTTGGTCTTTCTCCGTTTTTTTCTTGTTAAATACCGTGGGCAATCTATTTTCGAAAAATATAATTGAATTAATCTTAGGAACATTATTGACTTTAACCTCCGCTATTTTATGTATCGTTATAGTGAAAAAGAAAATGAAGAGAAAAGTAATTGAAGAAAGAATTAGATTAACGGATGATCAAAAAGATTTGTTGACGAAAATTGATTTTGTTGATACTTTCTCTACAACTAATCATACAAACAATCTTGAAGAAATCACAAATCTTGTTTTTAATACAACTCCAAAGTGGGTGAATTCATTATTCGTTCTACGAAATAGAATTGCAGGGTTGTTTGGTTTAAAAACAGAAGTACCTAACAACTATAATAAAAAATTTAAGGTTGGAGGATATATAAAATTCTTTAAAATATATTCAATATCAGATACTGAAATAATTTTAGGAGCAGATGATTTACATTTAAACTTTCGTGCACTGATAATTAATAATAAGTCTGTTTCTTACAATATCAAAGTAATTACTTTGGTGGAATACAATAATCTTAAAGGAAATATATATATGAGTGTGATAAAACCTTTTCATAGACAAATTGTAAAAAGGATGGTTAAAAATGCTCACAAAGAAAAATTGAATTAAAAAACAAAAATATTATGAATACCAAACTTTTAATGACTGCAACTGCTTTATATCTGGGAATAATTGGATTTGGACTGACCTTCTTACCCCAAGAAATAGCAAGTTTTTTTAATACAGAAACAAATCATACTTTCATACTAACTTTACAGATTTTTGGATCATTATACTTGGGCTTTGGCATGATGAATTGGTTAGCGAAAAACAAATTAGTGGGAGGAATCTATAACCGACCACTTGTTTTTGGGAATTTACTTCATTTTTTAGTAAGTGCTTTTGCTTTAATAAAAGCAGTTGGAAAATACTCCGAAAAACAATTTATTGTGATTCTTACGATTTCAATTTTATATACATTATTTGCAGCTTGTTTTGGCTATTTATTAAAAAATAGTCCAATTAAATCTCAAAATGAATACTGAAACAATAGAAAAACAAGCGAACAACACCTTGTACAATTTATTGCTAGTTGATTTATTATTAGAATAACCAGACATTTCGAATATTGGTTGGTTTTTTTAGTATTTTAGTCTAATAACCTCACTACAAAATTCTGTGTAAGAAAGTTTTCACCAATTAAAAAATGAATAAACTGATTCAATTTATTGATAATAAAATGCCCTTTAAAGATAGAACTAAAGAACAGTTGCTATCAATTTGTGTGGAAAAAAGTTATTCAAAAGGCGAAAATTTCTTAAATATTGGCAGATATTGCAATCATTTTCTCTTTATAAATAATGTATTGGTAAAACTTTCTTTTGATGCAGATGGAGAAGAGTTTATTATGCGTTTTTTTCAAGAAAATATATTATTTACGAAATTAGAAAGCTTAACCAACAATAGACAAGGCAATTATGAAATTAAAGCTTTAGAAGATGTCAATTGTGTATTAATTTCTTATTCTAAATTTGAAGCATTTTGTAAAGAAAACTAACATTTTGCATTATTCTATCATAAAATACTAACAATAGCACATACTAATATGATGGATAGGATAAGTAAAATGTTAGAATCTAACGCAAAAATGAGTCATAAATACCAACATAAACTTATAGATTTTACATATGAACAAAAACGATTTAATAACCTTTTTTGAAAGTGAGCTGAACAACTTAATCACTGAAATAGGCCTTTATGAAAATGAAGAAAATATTTGGCGAATAGAAAAAAATATTTCTAATTCAGCAGGAAATTTAACTCTACATTTAATTGGAAACCTACACACATTTATTGGAAAAGAAATTGGAAAAACCAACTATATTAGAAATAGAGAAATTGAATTTACTCAACAAAAAGTTCCTAGAATTGAGTTAATTAACAGTATAAATACTACCTTAGATATGGTGAAAACATCTCTTCTCTCCATTACCAACAAAGAATTAAAAAACGATTATCCTATTTTGAAGTTTTCCAAAGTAAAAACAAATGAATACTTACTAGTTCATTTAATAAAACATTTAACTTATCATCTTGGACAAATAAATTATCATAGACGCCTAATTGATAAATAAAAAATACCACTAATACTATATAAAATGAATTACCAGTATACAATTACTTAACAAAATATTCGCAGATTTTTTAATTGTTTTACTTATTTTTAGATTAGGTGATTAAATAACGTAACTATTTTTATAAAATCTTAATTTGTAGTAAAGTATACAAAACAAAAAATTAAATAAAAAAATCGAGAATCCTTAATTGGGTCCAGAACACCAAGTTAACACTAGAACAGAAAGAGATTGAAACTCTAATAAAGCAACTTAAGAATGTTGAAATAGAAAAGACTTCTGAAAAAAAACGGTGAGTATCTTCTCTAATAGCTATGATCTAAATATCAGTTTATAAGTGATAATACAACCAATTATTCCGTTGAGAAGATGTATACTATTTTAAAGATTAGTAGAAATTCCTATTATCAATAGCAGCGAAATAACAATCGTATAAAGGGAAGTAAAACGGATCAACACAAAAAGTTGTAGGATTTAGATTTTAAACATAAATATTTGAGAGTCTAAAAAGGAAGAATCCTATATTCCTTACACCTCTAAATTGTGCTCTAAAGCTTTGATTTTCGCATTAAAGGATTCAGCTGATGCACTGGTACTTCTGTTATCAAAGTAGTTTAGTATATTTTTGTAGGCATACCATAGAGGATTAAACGCAATTCATTAAAGATTGTACCCAACACAAAAAATGTGTTTACCATAAAAATCTTTTAAATATAAGTAACTATTTTTTTCGACGACTCGGCTATGCATAGTGTGGAGTTTAAAGATAAAAACCTTTCAAATATCCGCTAAACCCAGCATTAAGTATAGATATTATTAGGCGTTCGTAATTTATTTTCATTATAATTTGAGGTAGATACCATCCTAAAACAGTAATGTATATGGTTATTACCTCAGAGGCAGTTTATTCGTCTTTACTTTTGGATAAGCTAATCTTATACAAGATGTTTTCCTTCTGCACCTTTTTGAGGACGATTATTCCTATAATAAATAAGGGGAGTATGACTACGGATGAAGCGATAGCATTAATTATCTCTGCGCTTAAGTCGGTGGTTTCGATAGTTGTATCTTGGGTTTCAGTCCCCATAATTTTCGAAAAACCAAATACAAAATCTATCAAACCGTGCATAATGGCCAAAGGTATAAGTTTGTTAGTCCTCAGTAATATTGCTCCAAAAAAGATACCCCAGAAAATGGTATATAGAAATTGGCTTACTTCACTGGAAGCATTTTCAGTTTTGAAATCTCCTAGGTGCATGGCTCCAAATATAATAGAGGGTATTAATACGGATAGGAATAACTTGTTCCCATTATTAGCCTGGATGAATATTGATTGTAGCAAACCTCTGAATACAAGTTCTTCGGAAAATCCGATTGCCATTGTGGATATAAAAAGCAAAAGAATATCAATAACCTTAAGCCCTGATGTGTCGTTTTCAAAAACCTGTAAAGCACCGATAATCAGTAAATATGATGGTATTAGAATTAGGTATTTTCGTTCCCAAGGCAGTTGTTTGTCTAATCCTGCTAATGTTTTTAGGTTTAGTCTTTTGATGGCAAGTATTGCAAGAGCAATAATTAATAGTCGTTTCAAGAAATATGAAATATCTTCTGCGAGTATGTCTGATACCCCAGTGTTGACGATAACCTTCTCCAAAGGAATGGTAAAAATCCCAATAATTAGTGCAATAGTGGCTACTGATATTAATAGTACTTTCTTTGATGAGTTTTTCATATTTATATACTAGTAAATATTATATTTTTTCGATATTTATTAAAATATCTCTGTTTGTCTTTTATACAAAACCTAACGTACTTGCATAACCATCATGTGCGGGATTAAATTTGCTAATTTTCGGTTTAGCACTGACGTTAGCAATTCCGAGTGGTTTCGAACGTAGTCGAACCAGATCCGTAATAGCGTTTATAAATTGTTGTTAGCTTTAAGATAATTCACTAAAAAAGGGATAATCCTATTAGAAATTACGGAATTATTTTAAACAAATATTCAGCCTTATTTGAAAACAGGATTAAACTATGAAAATTTAATCCTGTAATTTTTTACTTGCACACTTTATGAGAAAATATCTAAATACATTTTTAATCAGGTATTAAAATAAATTCTTTAAACCTCTGAACTATTTTAAAGATAACAATAGTTAAGATTGTTTAATTTTAAAGTTTGCTTGTTACTAAGGGCAGTCATTTTGAATTTGAGACAGCGTTGGATTGTATGCATTATTAGAAATGTCTATTTCACTTCCTATATTCACACCTTTCAAAAAACAATAGTCTTGTAACACATCGTTGTAAGTAATTATTACATCTTCTCCTACAGTAGTAAGACTCTCAAAATCATTTAAGGAAGTAAGCTTATCATTGCCTCCTATCAAGAGCTTCTCCCCAATAGAAACTATATTTTCTACACCTTTAAAAGATGTTAGATTATCATTTCCTGAAATATTTAAAATACCATCCACAGATGAGAGATTTTCCAAGCCCTCAATTGAATTTATATTTAAATTATGCCAAATATATAAGTGTTTCACAGATGTAAGGTTTTTTAGTGATTCGGTAGAAATAAGATTTTCATTGTTAGCAATTACAAAATTATTTCCCACAGAAGTAAGGTTTTCCAAACCCTTCAAAGATTTTAGTTGGGTGTTGCCAGGTTTATAGGAAAAATCACCAATGTATAAACTTCTATTTACACTAGATAAATTATCTAATCCCTCTAAATTTTCAAGAGAATTGTTATGCAACACAGACAATGATCCAGTAATCGATTCCAAACCTTGCAAACCTTTTAAAGATGCAAGAGAATTATTTTTTTTAATTGTTAAGTCTCCTCCTATAGAAGAAAGGTTTTCAAAACTCTCTATTGATGTTAGTAAATCATTATCCCAAAAACCCAAATCTCCTCCAATAGTAGTCAGGTTTTCAAAACCCTTCATAGACTTTAAATTATCGTTTGCAGTAATTTTTAAATCATACTTTATATATGTAAGTTGTTCGAATCCCTTTATTTCTTCGGCAGGAAAACCTGATATTGACAGACTTCCATGTATTTCAGTCACACCTAAACCTAGAAAAGCTTCTAGTTCATAATTGCTAGTAATTATAACATTTTCTTTAATGATACTATTATCTATTGGTAGTTCTAGTGCGTCATTATTATCATTACAAGATGTAAAGGTAAAACCTAATAATGCCATTACAACATATAATACAGGGGTGTTTAGTACTTTTTTCATTTAATTGTTTTTAATTTTTTATTAGTAGATTATTTAATTATTATGTTTTTTCATTTTGCAAACTCTGTGCCAAAACTTATTTAAATTTGTTACTTTATAAATTATAATCAAATTCTGATGATTTTAATAATTTCTGATTTTGTAAAGTATTACAGATTTAATTAAGAGACGACAACCTAAGAAATTTGTTACAAGTATTATGTGAATTTTAAATCCAGACTAAATTTAATACGAAATTTAATAGAATAATTAAATTATAAAAACAACAAAATGGCAATAATATGCTTAAAAATCACTCATTTTTAACTTAATTAAAATTGTTGCTTTTTTTGAAATCTTTTATTTCTGTTCAGAAAATAACGAACGTACAAAACCGCAAATTTTTATAAAACAAAACAATTAGCAAAAAAGAAAACCGATAATAAAACAGAAACCGATCTCTTTGATTTTTAAAAACAATTGTACTTGTCTATTTATAAATTGTATAATTTTTGCACAATCGTTCTAAATTTTTAAGTTTAGGACGATATTTTGTTCAAATTTTATTCTAAAAACTATTATCACCATCTAACAAATCTCCAATTCCGCCTAATATAGATCCTTCTCCTTTACTGCCTTTTCCGGTTCTTGGAGCCATAGCCAAAACTCTTCCTGCTAATCTACTAAACGGTAAAGATTGAATATAAACAGTTCCTGGACCTTTTAAAGTTGCAAAGAATAAACCTTCACCACCAAAAATAGAGTTTTTAATACCGCCAACAAATTCAATATCATATTCTACCTCTTTTGTAAAACCAACAATACAGCCTGTATCCACTTTTAAAACTTCACCTGGTTGTAATGTTTTTTTCGCCATTGTACCTCCTGCATGAATAAAACCTAAACCATCACCTTCAATCTTTTGCATAATAAAACCCTCTCCTCCAAACAAACCTCTTCCTAATTTCTTAGAAAACTCTATACCAATAGAAACACCTTTTGCGGCGCATAAAAAAGCATCTTTTTGACATATAAATTTACCTCCAAATTCGGTTAAATCTATTGGGATAATTTTCCCAGGATATGGAGATGCAAATGAAATTTGCTTTTTACCAAAGCCATCATTTGTAAAAACAGTCATAAATAAACTTTCTCCAGTTAAAACTCTTTTTCCGGCACTAAATAATTTACCTAATATTCCTTTTTCTTGTTTAGACCCATCACCAAAAATCGTATTCATTCGAATCTGATCGTCCATCATCATAAAGGTACCAGATTCAGCAATTACACCTTCTTGCGGATCTAATTCAATTTCTACAAACTGCATTTCCTCTCCAAAAATTTTGTAATCAATTTCGTGAGCGTTTACTCCACTATATTTTTGAGTATTATTTGATAATCTATCTTGAAACATATTTTTAAATTTTGATTGCAATAATTAGATGTAAAAATCAAGAAATTGTTACACAAAAATTCTCATATTTTAAAATTAACCAACTTCCTTTTATATTTTTAAGGGTGATAATTAAAAAAGAAATTATAAATTTGAAATCAATAAAGATTATTTTGAAATATTTAACTCCAGAAATTGAAGCGTTATCAAAGCAATTTGAAATAACCAAGTCTTTAGTAAGAACTAATATATCTTGTGGAATTTTTCAAGATTGTGATTATAATGAAGAAAGACCAAAATTACATCAAAAACAAATTAAGGTTTAACCCTTAAACTCCACTGGAATTTAAAACTAGAAACCACTACTCCATCTTCATTTATACCATCTGAACTTAACCATAATTTTTGACCTTCACCTGTTTCTATGGATGTTTGAATAGCTTTTTTAATTTCATTACCACCTTTACAAGAAAAGGTAATTCTACCCGTAGCTTTCTTAAAAAATTGCGCTTCTTGGTGTGTAACTAACATGGACACTTTTCGTTTAGAATTATAAATAGCTTTCATAACTAAAAGTCCTGTTGGTAATTCTGCAGCCATGCCTTGAGCTGCCCAAAACATACTTTTAAACGGATTTTGATTAATCCACCTATGCTTAATAGTAACAACAACCTCATTATCTGTGATGGATTTCACTTTTACTCCTCCAAAAAATGCTAATGGCAATTTAAAAAAATTGAAAAAGTTAACTTTTGTCGGTGTAAATTTCATTTATATGATTTAAAAACTCAATTTCTTACTTATCTTCAATAGAATAGCAAGATAACTAAAAATATGTAAAACTTAATAAAATCAATACTTATAAGCTTTAAATTGAAAATTTTCATATTAGAACAAATGTTAATAAAATGTTAATTACAGTACTATGTATTGCACAATACCTTTTTTAAGATATATATTTGCATAAGAAAGTATTATATATTTTAAAATGAAGAAAAATAACGAGAACACGAACGCATTTTTAATCCATATTTCTGCATTTGCAGGTTTTATGTTTCCTTTTGGTAATATAAT
>Ga0206127_1001153_pt1 | contig 29473 bp, 24 predicted proteins | sample Helgoland_Spring_6_FD_148646 | JGI IMG/M metagenome (GOLD analysis project Ga0206127, IMG submission 148646) | Pelagic subsurface seawater microbial communities from Kabeltonne, Helgoland, North Sea - Helgoland_Spring_Bloom_20160419_1 | ecosystem: Environmental > Aquatic > Marine > Epipelagic ...
CGTGCAGCGTATTCAATCCCCTCTAATTTCAGCGAAGGTTGTGGACGTGCATCTGATAAAGACTTTAATAGGTTTGTAACGATATGTTTAGGCTCTGCACACGAGTTGGAGTACTTTATTTTACTAGCAAAGGATTTAAAATATATCGAAATAAGTACTTTTGAAGTATTAACAACAGAAATCAACGAGATAAAACGAAAATTATACAGTCTAAGTAAAAAACTAATAGCATAAAAAACACTAGACATACGGCTTAAAGCCTTAAGCATAGAGCATCAAGCATTAAGCATTAAAATAAAATTATCAAATATAAAAACATAGAAATATTACGTTTTACTACTGCCGGCAGTGTTGATGATGGCAAAAGTACACTCATTGGGAGGCTATTGTATGACAGTAAATCTATCTTTCAAGACCAGTTAGATGCTGTTGAAGCTTCTAGTAAAAATAAAGGCTTTGATTATGTAGACTTATCTTTGCTTACAGATGGTTTAAAGTCTGAAAGGGAGCAAGGCATTACTATAGATGTAGCCTACCGCTATTTTGCAACCCCAAAGCGTAAATTTATAGTTGCTGATACCCCAGGACATATTCAGTACACCCGTAATATGGTAACGGGAGCTTCTACTGCCAACTTGGCCATCATACTCATTGATGCTCGTAAAGGCATGCTAGAGCAAACACACCGCCACTCATTTATTGCTTCACTGCTGCGTATACCTCATGCCATTGTATGTATAAATAAGATGGATTTGGTAGATTACAGTGAAGATGTGTATAATACAATTGTCTCAGATTTTAAAGCTTTTTCATCTAAGTTAGACATTCAAGACATTCAGTTTATCCCAATTTCAGCCCTTAAAGGAGATAACGTGGTTCATAAATCTGAAAATATGCCCTGGTACCATGGCAGTACTTTGATGTATCATCTAGAGACGGTGCACATTTCTAGTGATTACAACCACATAGATTGCCGCTTTCCGGTACAATCTGTCATACGCCCACATACTCTGGATAATCAAGATTATAGAGGTTTTGCAGGCCGCATAGACGGAGGAGTGTTTAAACCCGGAGATAGAGTTAAAACCTTGCCTTCTGGTTTTGTATCTACCATTAAAAGCATTGAGCTTAATGGAGAGCAAATTACAGAGTCTTTTGCACCGATGTCTGTAACCATGACCCTCAAAGATGAAATAGATACTAGCCGAGGAGACATGATTGTGCGAGAGAATAACGTTCCAGAAATTGGCCAAGATCTAGAAGTACTAGTTACCTGGATGAGCAGCAATCCATTAAAGCCGCGTACTAAGGTAGTTATTAAACATACCACCAAGCAGTGTCTGGGAATGGTTAAGGACTTAAAGTATAAAATAGACATCAACACTTTGCACCGCTTGCAAGATATAGATACACTAGCGATGAATGATATTGGGCGCATCTCTTTGCGCACCTCCAAGCCACTTTTTTATGACGTCTATAAAAAAAACCGCCAAACAGGAAGCCTTATTATTATTGATGAGCAAACTAATGAAACCATCGGAGCGGGGATGATTATTTGAGGGTGATGCAGGGAAACAGTGAATTAGTGAAACAGTGAAGTAGTAAAACAGTAAAACAGTGAGACAGTTGAGTAGTGAATCAGTAAAGCAGTAAAATAGTGAAGATATAATAACCGAATAACCAAAACACCGAATCACGGCATCACAGCAACACCGTATCACCAATACACAGCATCACCGAATGACCGCATCACAGAATCACAGTATAACCCCTCACCGAATCACCAAAAAAAAGTAAAGCAGTGAGATAGTGAAGCAGTGAGATAGTGAGGATATAATCACCGAATTACCAAAACACCAAATCACCGCATCACCAAGACACCGTATCACCGAATGACCACATCACCGAATCACAGTATGACCGCATCACCGCATCACCTTAAAACCGCCATTACTGCCGCCCTGCAGGCCGGTAAAGCCATTCTAGAAATATACCACTCTGGTGAATTTAATGTTGAGTTAAAAGGAGACAACTCCCCTTTAACTAAGGCAGATACCACCTCTCACAAAGTGATTATGTCTTATCTGGAGACTACTGGTATTCCAGTACTCTCTGAAGAGGGTAGAGACATCTCTTACCAGGAGCGTAAAGACTGGAAGCAGCTTTGGATAGTAGACCCTATAGATGGCACCAAAGAATTTATAAAGCGCAATGGAGAGTTTACAGTGAATATCGCTCTTATAGAAAATAAAAAACCTCTCATTGGCGTTATTTTTGTGCCGGTAACAGGGGAGTTGTATTTTTCTAGCAAAGAATTTGGCGCTTTTAAAGTAGCGGTAAACCTAAAAGATTATGATGTTGATGCTTTACTTTCAAAGGGTAATAAATTACCTTTGCAACGAGAAGATAAAACCTTTACCATCGTGGCCAGTAGATCTCATATGTCTGCAGAGACAGAGGCCTATGTGCAACAAATGCGAGACATCCACGGGGAGGTACATTTAATCTCAAAAGGAAGCTCTTTAAAATTATGTATGGTAGCTGAAGGAACTGCCAATTGCTACCCCCGTTTTGCACCCACCATGGAGTGGGATACCGCAGCAGGGCAGGCTATCTGTGAGCATGCTGGGTTTAAGGTTATAGATTGGGACACCAAAGAAAACATGTTGTATAATAGAGAAGAGTTGTTGAATAATTGGTTTTTAGTAAAATAAATATGAAGAAAATTTTAATTGTATTTGGAACACGCCCTGAAGCTATAAAAATGGCTCCTCTTGTAAAAGAATTTCAAAAACATCCAGATATTTTTGAAACAAAAGTGTGTGTAACCGCACAACACCGTGAAATGCTAGATCAGGTATTAGATTTTTTTGAAATTAAACCTGATTATGATCTAGATTTAATGAAACCAGGGCAAAACTTGTATGGTCTCACCGCAGATATCATAACAAATCTAAAACCCGTACTTGAGGGTTTTGAGCCAGACTATGTTTTTGTTCATGGAGATACCACAACCACTATGGCAGGATCTATAGCCTCTTTTTATAGTGGAGCCAAAGTTTGTCATGTAGAGGCAGGGCTAAGAACTCATAATAAATTATCACCATTTCCAGAAGAAATTAATAGACAAATAACAGGTCGAGTTTGTGATTATCATTTTGCGCCTACAACTACTTCTAAAGAAAACTTACTTAAAGAGAATATCCAAGAAGACACCATATTAGTTACTGGTAACACCGTTATTGATGCCCTTTTGGATAGTGTAGAAAGAGTTAACCAAGAGCCAAGTGTACTGATAAAACAATTGTCAACTACTTTGGGTGATAAAGAATTAATTTTAGTCACAGGACACCGCAGAGAGAATCATGGTGCTGGTTTTATAAGGATTTGTGAGGCACTAAAAGAAATAGCACAAGACAATACAGATCGCTTAATTGTGTACCCAGTACACTTAAATCCAAAAGTACAAGAACCAGTAAAGTGTATTTTAACAGATGTAGCTAATGTAATGCTTATAGACCCACTAGCATACCAAGATTTTATTTGGATGATGAACCGTGCCAAAATAATTATCACAGATAGTGGCGGGGTACAGGAAGAAGCTCCTAGTCTAGGTAAACCTGTTTTGGTGATGCGTGATACAACAGAGCGGCCAGAGGCTGTAGACGCCGGGACTGTAATTTTAGTAGGCACAAATAAAGCTTTAATAGTAACTGAGGCGCTAGATTTATTAAACAATGCAACTAGGTTTAAGCAAATGAGTCTTTTACATAATCCCTATGGAGATGGTAAAGCGTGTAAGCGCATTGTAGATTTTATAAATAAACTTGTTTAAATTTCGAAGCGTTAAGCGGTATAAATTTTAAATTAAATTAATGGAACAACCAGAAGTAGTAATGATTGGGTTAGGATATATAGGCCTACCAACAGCAGCGCTCATTGCATCTAACAATGTAAAAGTACACGGTGTGGATATTAACCCTACCGTGGTAGAAACAATAAATAGAGGAGAAATTCATATCGTTGAGCCAGCTTTAGACATCGCTGTTGCCTCTGCCGTTAAAAATGGCTATTTAAAAGCTGCTACAACACCTGTTGAGGCCAACACCTACATTATAGTAGTACCAACCCCTTTTAAGGGGAAAAACGAACCAGATATCTCTTTTGTTGAGGCAGCTACAAAGGCCGTTATGCCTTTATTAAAAGATGGAGATTTATACATTATTGAGTCTACCTCTCCAATAGGTACTACAGAAAAAATGATGGACCTTATCTATAGCTCACGTCCAGAACTAACAAATAAAGTAAACATTGCTTATTGCCCAGAACGCGTATTACCAGGAAACGTAATGCATGAGCTTGTGCATAACGATCGTGTAATTGGTGGAGTGAATAATGCTTCTACTCAAAAAGCTGTTGTTTTTTATAATAAATACGTAAAAGGAGCGTTGCATGCTACCAATGCCAAAACTGCAGAGATGTGTAAACTAGTAGAAAACTCATCTAGAGATGTACAGATTGCCTTTGCAAATGAGTTATCACTCATTTGTGATAAGGCAGGTATCAATGTGTGGGAGCTTATAGCACTTGCTAACAAGCACCCGAGAGTAAATATATTACAACCAGGATGTGGAGTAGGTGGCCATTGTATTGCTGTAGATCCTTACTTTATCGTATCAGACTACCCAATGGAGTCTAAAATAATAGGTACCGCAAGAGAGGTAAATAATTACAAATCGTTTTGGTGTGCAGAGAAAATACAAACCGAGAAACTTAAGTTTGAAATTAAACATGGCAGAAAACCTAAAGTGGCACTCATGGGCCTAGCTTTTAAACCAAATATTGACGATTTGCGTGAATCTCCAGCCAAGTATATTGCGCAAAAAGTATTACAAAACGATAGCAACGGAGCGTACTTTATTGTAGAACCCAATATTAAAGAGCACAATGTGTTTAAACTCACCAATTATAAAACTGCTGCACAACAAGCAGATATTATTGCTTTTTTAGTGGCTCATGATGAGTTTAAGGATTTAGAAATAGCAGATGATAAAGTGGTGCTAGATTTTTGTGGAATAATAAATAAAAATAAATAGTAAAATGACTATTCAGGACTTACATAAATTTAATATATTTTACGTTACGGGGAAAAATTCTTTTGAATTATCGGGAGCAAAAGATTATATTGCCAATAACATTTCTAATGGTAAAATATTAAATCAGTTTAATGATTTTACAGCAAACCCAAAATTTGATGATGTTAAAAAGGGAGTTAAGCTATTTAAAGAAGGTAATTATAATTGCGTAATTGCTATTGGTGGAGGTAGTGTTATAGACATGGGAAAACTTATTGCATTTTATGCAGAAAATGGAATTGATGGTTTTTATACAACTGTGAGTGAACCCTTTAGTATTTCATGTCCGGTTGTAGCAATTCCAACAACTGCAGGATCAGGAAGTGAGGAAACTCACTTTGCAGTTATTTACAATAAAGGGGTGAAATATTCAGTAGCACACCCTTCTTTAAAACCTAAACACAAAATTTTAATTCCTGATTTTGCATTTAATTGCCCTAAAGAACAAAAATTAATTTCAGCATTGGATGCTTTTTGTCAGTCTATAGAGAGTTATTGGAGTAAAGGAGCTACAGAGGAGTCTCAAAAATATTCCCTAAAAGCTTTGACACTTCTAAAAGAAAATCTTGAAAATGGACTAATTAAAAATGACTTTAATGCATTTGAAAAAATTGTTGAGGGTTCAAATTATGCAGGGAAAGCAATTAATATTTCAAAGACAACTGCATGCCATGCATTATCTTATTACTTTACCTCTAAATTTAATATTCCACACGGCCAATCTGTTGCGATAATAATGCCTTACGTATTTGACTATCATTACAAAAACATGCCAAATTCAAGTACAATGAATAAATTGACAGAATTATTAGATTTTGAAACGAATGACTTCTACACTGAATTTAAAAAATATTTCAAAAAAATAGGGCTAGCAGATGATTTTGAAACTTTAGGAATTGATTTAAAATTACACTTAAATGATTTACTTAAAAACGTAAATCAAGAAAGATTGAAAAACAATCCAATTAATATTAACATGACTAAATTATTTAAATAATGACAAAAAAAGTTTATTGCGCAATGAGTGCTGACATAATACATGTTGGACATTTGAACATAATTAAAGAAGCCGCTAAATTAGGAGAGTTAACAGTTGGTGTTTTAACTGATGAGGCTATAGCTTCTTATAAAAGATTACCAACTCTTAATTATGAAAATAGAAGTGAAACAGTTTCTTCGATTAAAGGAGTTAATGAGGTAATACCTCAACTTACCTTGGACTACACAGATAACTTAAAGTTATTAAAACCGGATTTTGTTATCCATGGTGATGACTGGAAGACCGGAGTTCAATCTACTGTTCGAAAAAAAGTTATTGATACTATTAGCAAATGGGGAGGGAAACTTGTTGAACCAAGTTACACAGGTGGTATTTCTTCAACGATGATTAATGATAGTTTAAAAAGTTTTGGAACTACACCAAATGTTAGATTAAGTAGATTACGGAGGCTAATTGATGCTAAGAAAATAGTAAGAATACTAGAATCACATAGTGGTTTAACGGGTTTGATTATAGAAAAAACTTCTTATGATAATAATGGTGTTACAGAAGAATTCGATGGAATGTGGTCTAGTTCTTTAACAGATTCAACTTCAAAAGGAAAACCAGATATTGAACAAGTTGATCTAACGACTAGGTTACATGCAATAAATGATATGTTAGAGTGCACTACTAAGCCAATGATATACGACGGAGATACCGGTGGAAAACCTGAGCATTTTCAGTATACCGTTAGAACTCTTGAAAGACTTGGAATATCTGCAGTTATTATTGAAGATAAAACTGGGTTAAAGAAAAACTCATTGTTTGGAACTGCAGTGCCTCAAACGAGAGATACAATAGAAGATTTTACTCATAAAATAAGAACGGGTAAAAATTCTCAGGTAACTGAAGACTTTATGATTATTGCTAGAATTGAGAGTTTTATTCTTGGTGATACTTTAGAAGACGCAATAAAAAGAGCGCATGCATATACAGCAGCAGGTGCCGATGGCGTAATGATTCATAGTAAAGATAAAAGCGGAGAAGACATAAAATCATTTTGTGTAGAATTTAGAAAAACAAATAAAACAACCCCAATAATAGTAGTTCCCTCATCATATAATCACATTAAAGAGGAAGAATTAATTGCTTGGGGTGCAAATGTTGTAATTTATGCTAACCACTTACTTAGAGCTTCATTTCCGTCAATGCAAAATGTTGCTCAAACAATTTTAAAGAACAAAAGAACTCTTGAATTAGATGATACTTGTATGTCGATTAAAGATATTTTAGAATTAATACCTGGAACAAAATAACATGATAAAACCTGAAGATTTTTATAACGAGCTTAAGAAAAATAATGTGAACTTTTACACTGGAGTCCCTGATTCTTTGTTAAAAGAGTTTTGTGCATATATAACTTCAAATGCCAGTGAATCGAATCATATAATTAACACTAGTGAAGGCTCAGCTGTAGGAATGGCTATTGGAAGGCATATGGCCACTGGAGAATTACCAGTTGTGTATATGCAAAATAGTGGGTTAGGGAATATAATTAATCCTATTTTATCACTTGCAGATGAAAAAGTATATGGGATTCCTATGATATTGATAATTGGATGGAGAGGTGAACCAGGGGTTAAAGACGAACCACAGCATATTAAGCAAGGTGAGATTACACTTGATTTATTAGATGTAATGGGTATTGAATATCAAATAATTGATGAAAACACCAATAATATTGAGAGTATAGTTAAAAAAGTTGTTGATAACACTAAAAAACATTCAAAGCCTATTGCTATTATTGTTAGGAAAGGAACATTTGCTCCTTACAAGTTAGGGTCTAAGGATGAAATATATGATTGGAATAGAGAAGATGCAATTAAGACTTTGTTGAATTACGTCAATGATGATTTTATTGTATCCACTACAGGAAAGGCTTCACGTGAATTATTTGAAGCACGCGAATCTAGAAATGAAGGTCATGGAAAAGATTTTCTTACTGTCGGAGGTATGGGACATGCATCTCAAATTGCATGTGGAATATCAATGAGTGTTAATAAAAGAGTTTGGTGTTTTGACGGAGATGGGGCTGCATTGATGCATCTTGGAGCGGCTGGAATATCAGCAATTCATGGTAATAGTAATTTTATCCATATTTTATTAAACAACGTTGCTCATGACTCTGTTGGAGGTCAACCTACTATAGGAGATCAAATTGATTTTCCTAATATATTTAAGAATTTAGGTTATAAACAAACGTTTAGTGTTAAATCAAATGATGAATTAGTAACTATATTAAAACAAATACCTTCAAAAGGTCCAGTTTTAATTGAAGTCAAAATTAATTCAGGTGCAAGAAAAGATTTAGGAAGACCGACAACAACTCCATTAGAAAATAAATTAAAATTCATGACTAATTTAAAAAATGATATTTAATAATTTGGAAAATGATAACATATCAAATATTTACTAAATTATTAATTTGATGTTAAAAAATATTTCTGTACAAACGTTAACGGTTGTTTTAATGTCTTTGTTGCAGCTTATTTCAATAATGCTTCTTGCTAGATTATTGAGCCCCCTTATTTTTGGTCAATTAGCAGCAGCTTCAGTAATTCTTGCATTAGCAACCATGTTTTCTGAAATAGGTATTGGTTCTGCTATTGTTCAGAGAAAAGAAAGTAATTCAGAATTTATAAACACTGCTTTAGTTTTGTCAGCTTTACTTTTCTGTTGTCTTTCTCTTTTGATTTATTTTTCAGCTCCTTACATTGCAGATTACAATAATGATAAATCTCTTACTTCTATAATAAGATATCTTACTATACCATTTGTGTTTAATGGTTTGTCTGGAATACCCAAGGGGTTATTATTGAGGAATTTAGAATATAAAAAATTACTTTATGTTAATGTTATTCCCTTTTTTATTAGCATTAACTTGCTGTCAATAATCTTAGCGTTATATGAATTTGGAATTTGGTCTTTAGTGATAGGTCAGACACTTAACGCTATTTTTATTTTTATTATTTCGATGTACTATTCAAATATTAAAATTAAACCAACAATAAATTATAGCTACATCAAAGATTTAATATATTTTGGAGGTGGAATTACACTTTCAAGATTATTCAATTACTTTACTGTTGCTGGAGACAAGGTAATTCTTGGTAATACAATAAGCCTCGAATTTCTCGGGTTATTCGAAAGATTATATAAAGTATCTACCCTAATATCATCACAGATAGGGAGTGTTTTTGATAATATTATTTTTCCTATTTTTTCAAAGAAACAAGATGATTACAGAGAAAGTGTTCAACTTTACTATAAGTCTATCGAATTAGCATCTCTTATTGGATTATTTTTTAGTTTAGTGCTACCACTTTTCGCAGATGAATTAACTCTAATAATTCTAGGAAGCCAATGGATCAGTTATTCTTATATATTACAGCTTTTACTTTTACTACCATTTACAAGGTTATTAACAAGAATTGGTGATGCAATATTGCGATCACATGCAATGGTTTATCAATCTGCTGTAGTAAAATTTTTTTCAGCTATAATTACATTGGGAGGATTATATATTGCAAGTGAGTATGAGTATTATTGGTTTCCAATAGTTTATTTTGCCTCAAGTTTATTTACACTGATAACATTGCATATCCTTATTAGAAATAGAATTAAGAGTAATTTATTAAAGTTTTTTTCAATATTAATAAAAACAATATTCTCAGTATCTTTAATCATACTTCCACTTTGGATCTTTGTTTTCATTAGTGAAAGTATGCTTAGTTTTATTAATCTATTTATTATTAAACTTTTTTACTTGATAATTATAGCTTACCTATTATATAAAAAGCCAATTTTATTAGGGCAGGATTTTAATAATATAATTAAACTTTTAAAAAAATAAAATTATGATCAAAAAGTTAGATCAACAATTAAATATGATAATTAGTTTATTGAATGAACTTAAAATAGAATATTGTATTGATTCAGGAACACTATTAGGCCTTATTCGTGAACAAAAGTTATTAGCACATGATCTTGATATTGATATTTCAATACACGAGAGTCAGCAAATAAAGATTAAAGAATTAATGTGCCATCTTAAAAAAAATGGTTATAAATATAGAATTCTTAGTTTTTATGGAAAAAAATATAAATATAAATTTTGGCTCTCAACTGAAAAAAGGGTGATCGATATTAATATTTTTAGAGAAACTCCAGATAAAAAATTATATGTATGTCCACAGCCATTTCCTATAACCAAAGACGAAAATTTTCTTCTTAAAAATTTCAGAAAACTAATTAGAGTGTCTTTTGGAGTTATGAAAAGTATAGGTAGTGAATTTGATTTAAATAATTTTCCTTGGAGAATTGGAACCTATCATAGGACATGGGCAATCCCAAAAGAATATTTTAGTAGTTTTGAATTTCTGAATAATGATATTTCAATACCTACTGCAACAACTAAATATTTAGAATTTAGATATGGTAATTGGAAAGTTCCAAACAGTAATTGGAATTTTAGAACTGATGATAAAGGTTTATCCGAAAAATCTCCTGATTCCTTTAAATGTTTTTGATCTATGAAGAATAAATACTATAAAATAAGAACATATATCAATATTATTAGGAAAGACTTAAAGGATAAATTTCCTATTTCATTTTTTAAAAAAATACAACTTTGGAGAAAAGGGTTTTTGGCTGAAAAAGACACATTGTATCAGTTTGATAAAAATGATTACAAGAATTATTTTAGTGATTATCATGCATCTATATCACGAAATATTAATGAACCTTTTAACGATTTACTAACAAATAAATTAGTTTTTTCGGAGGTAATTGGAAAAGTGCTAAAGGTCCCACAAACATATGGTTGGATTTTTAATGGAATATATTACAACAAAGACGAATCTAATATTGAAAATTTATTATCGAAAAATAAAGAAATTGTAATAAAAGCTGTTAATGGAGGCGGAGGTAAAGACGTTTTTATTATCAAGAAAGATAGTAATGATAATTATGTAATTAATAATAATAAAAGAGTTCAGAAAGAAGAGTTGCTACATTTCATATTTACATTAAATAATTTCATTGTTACTGAGTTTATAAAACCTGGTTTTTTCTCTGAATCGCTAAATAAGGATACAGTAAATACAATGAGGATTATTACTCTTATGGATCCTGAAACTAATAAACCTTTCATCGCTAGAGCAGTTCAGAGGATAGGGGTAAAAACTTCTGCACCAATGGATAATTTCACTAAAGGAGGGTTAAGTGCTTCAATTGATTTAGAAACAGGTATTTTAAGTGACGCTACATCTCACCCTACAAACACAACCCATAGTAGATATAGCACTCATCCTGACACTGGTTTCAAATTCGAAGGACAAGTTATACCAAATTGGAACGATATAAAAAATGAAATATTAAATGCAGTAGGTGAGTTACCCATGCTAAAATGTGTAGGATGGGATTTTTTATTGAGCGATAATGGATTAGTCGCTATAGAAGGTAATCACCATCCAGATCCAGATGTATTACAAGGTCACGAACCGTTATTAACAGACGAGCGTATTAAAGCGTTTTATAAATTTCATGAAATTATATAATATATGTGTGGAATTACAGGATTTATAAATCTAAATAATCAACCTTTAAATAGTCGAGTGTTAAAAGCTATGACTGAAATTCAAATACATCGAGGCCCAGATGATCAAGGTATGATTGGTTTTTCCCTATTTAAAGATCCAAAAGTTAACATTATTGATAACGAAACTTCAGAGTTTAGTCATCTTCATGCAGGAATTGGTTTTAATAGATTGTCTATTTTAGATCTATCAGATAAAGGACATCAACCTATGATTTCTCATTGTGGAAATTATATTTTGGCCTACAACGGTGAAACTTATAATGCTTTATCTTTCAGGAATGAGCTTATAGCAAAAGGGCATCCCATTAAAAGTAAAACAGATTCTGAAGTTATTTTATACTTATATATTGAATATGGAATTAAAAAAACGTTAGACTTGCTTAATGGTATGTTTGCTTTTATCATTGTCGATTTAAAAAAGAGAAAAACCTTTATTGTTAGAGATCAACTTGGAATTAAACCAATGTACATATACAAAACACCAAGTGTTTTGATGTTTTCATCTGAAATAAAATCGTTTACAGTGCATCCTGAATTTAAAGCAGAACTCAATAAAAACCATCTCGATGAATATCTGTTGTTTAGATATTGCGCTCATGATCGAACATTGTATAAAGATATTAAGCAAGTGCCGCCTGGGCATTATTATGAGATTTCAGGAAATGAAGTAAAGGTCAAAGAATATTGGTCATATAAAATGGTAGACGAAAGAGATATCAATTTAAATGATGCGGTCGAATTACTAGACAATACATTTAAAGAGAGTATAAAATCTCAGTTAATGAGTGATGTTCTTGTGGGTTGTCAATTATCTGGAGGTATCGATTCTTCATTAGTAACAACATATGCTCGTGAGTTTTTTAATGCAAATATGGATACGTTTTCTATCGTGTTTTCAGATAAAAAATATTCTGAAGAAGAATTTATAAATTATGTAACAAATCATACCAATTCAGATTCGCATCGCTATCAATATTCAAACCAGTATGCTTACGAAAATTTCCTTAGTGCAACTTGGTATCTAGATCAACCTATAAGTATTCCAAACACATTAGGAATTAAACGCCTTGCCGAGCGCGCTAAAGAAAATGTCTCAGTTTTATTGAGTGGAGAAGGCGCAGATGAACTACTCGGAGGTTACTCTAGATATCATGATTTGTCTTGTCGCTACAATATGAGTCTTAAAAAGTACTCTAAATTTCCAATTATCGGAAATAAAATTCAAGGCAAATACAACTTAGAACAGACCCCAGAAGATTTCTTTATGATGAGTAGCTCTGCTATGAACATAAAAGACTTTAATAAGTTTAGTTTTAGTAATTCGCTTGAAAGTGTTTTGTCTCAAAGAAAAGAGTTATTTCCAAAAGATGGTAATTTAATTAAAAGAGCCTCGGCATACGATTTAAAAACCTATATGGTGGATTTATTGAATAGGCAAGACAAGATGACCATGGCACATTCTGTAGAAAATAGAGTTCCGTTTTTAGATAAGAATATGGTAGAATTAGTAGCGAGTTTACCTAGTAATTTTTTAGTCAAAAAATGTACTGATTTAAGGCACTTAAACAAGTCTAACAACTATACAAAACATATTTTAAAAGAACTTGCGGTAAAACGGTTTAATAAGGACTTTGTATATCGTAAGAAAAGTGGATTCCCATTGCCGGTAAAAGACTTATTTTTAAAAACGAAAATGAACGAGCTCATTGAAGACCAATTATTACCTGGAATAAAATCTAGAGGTGTATTTGATTTTAATGAGGTTTCTAACATATGGAATAAAAGAGATCAAGATTTTTCTAAAAGCGATTTAAAAAATCTATGGATGTTTTTTGCATTCGAAACATGGGCACAAACATTTTTAGACGGAAAATATAATGGTTAAAATAATTATAGGAGGTGATATTTGCGCTACTAAAAGAGATGAAAGTTCCTTTTTAGAAGGTGATGCATTGCGATTGTTTTCTAATATATTACCAGCAATAAAAGCTGCAGATCTTGCCATTGCTAACCTAGAAACACCTTTAATAAATTCACCATCACCAATTAAAAAAAGCGGTGCTGTTTTTGGAAATTCACCGAACATATTAAATGCTATTAAGAAAAGTGGAATCAACTTTTTAAACTTGGCAAACAACCATATCTTAGATCATGATATTAAAGGTTTACAAACTACAATTGAGGCGCTAAAAAATCAAGGGTTTTACTCCGTTGGAGCTGGAGACTCTATCGATGAAGCTTCAAAACCATTTACAATTCAAATAAAAGGAAAAACGATTTCAGTTTTAAGTTATGCAGAGCATGAATTTTCTATAGCTGAAAATGGTAAGCCAGGTGCAAATCCAGTTAATATTATAGATTTTGTGACTAAAATCAAAGACTTAAAAGAGTCTAGTGATTTTGTGTTATTATTATACCATGGTGGTAAAGAAAATTATATGCTTCCCACCCCTAAACAACAAAAATTATGTCGTTTTTTTATTGACCAAGGAGTTAATATGGTGGTTTGTCAACATTCACATACTGCCGGAGTTTACGAATCCTATAATTCGGGAAATATTTATTATGGACAAGGAAACTTTGTTTTTGATGCTTATCCATTAAAAAGAGATTGGTTGTATAAAGGTTTTTTAATTGAAGTTATGTTGAATGAAGACAATTCAACGGATATCAAGCTTATTCCCTATGTGCATAATAGTTTTCTTAATGATGAAATAGGTATAAGAAAGATGACTTTGGAAGAGTCAAAACCATTTATGAATACTATTGATGAAGCTTTTCAAAAGATGATTCAAAATCCAAATTATGTACAAGAAGAATGGCTTAAATTATCAAAGTCACTTGAGAGTACCTATTTTAGTATTTTAAACGGTAACGGACGATTAATGCGTAAGTTGAATGAGAAATTCTCATGGTTAAAATTGATATATAAAAACGACAGAAAATTAGTGCTTAAGAATATTGTGACTTGTGAGACGCATCGAGAAATTGTAGAAACTATTTTAAAGGATAAATAGTATGAAGGATAAACTAGTATTAACATTTAAAAAATTTGTGTACTACCACTTCAATGTTTTTGATTATAGAGGAAAGAAGGCCGTTGAGTCTGTTTTAGAAATTACAAAACAAGAAGAGCAAACCTTTGAAAATTCTAAATATACTGTCGGAATCCTTAAAGAGAATTGGCATCTTCATAGTAGTTATATAAGCGCAATTCAAGAATTAAAGATCTCATATAGAGTTATTGATTTCTTTACTGAAAATTGGTTAGAGGATTTGAAATCAAAGCCAATTGATTTTTTAATAGCGAGACCATCAGTACAATACACTCCTTGGAAAGATATGTTTGATAACCGTTTGAAGTTATTAAACGATACTTATGATGTTCCTGTGTTTCCAAATTATGATGAATTATGGATATGGGAGAGTAAATTAAGAACCTTAGACTGGTTGAAAATTAATGATCTTCCACATCCAACTTCTCATATTTTTTACGATTACAATGAACTCATTCAGTATTCAAACAACTGTGATTATCCTATTATTTATAAGGCTAGTAGCGGTTCTGGCGCTTCTGGAGTTAAAATTTTAGACAATTCCTCTCAGTTAAAAAGTGTTGCTAAAAAAGTGTTTAATTCGGGTCTTAGAAGCTATAGAAAACACAAATTAGATAAAGAACATGGTTCCGTTATCTTACAAGGTTATTTAGAAGATGTAAAAGAATGGCGAATTATTAGAATAGGTGATTATTATTTTGGGTTCGAAAAACTTAAAAACGGGCAATTTCATAGTGGTTCTCATAATTTCGGTTATGGTATGCCACCAGAAGATTGTTTGAATTTAGTAAAACACGTAACAGATACTTATGATTTTAAATATGTGGATATTGATATTTTTGTGACCGACAAAGGAGCGTTTCTTATAAATGAAATTCAACCTTATTTTGGACAAAAAGATGATAGAGAATTACTTGTTGTTAATGGAGAATCTGGACGATTATCATATAATGATATAACAAAATTATGGGATTTTGAAAAGGGAGAGTTTTGCAGAAATAATTTATGTAACCTTCGTATTTTAGAAATGATTAAAACTTTAAATAAATGAGGTTGCTCATATTTCTCATAAAATGGGGTTTTCCTCTTTTACTGGCAACAGATTTAATTTCTGAGCTCCTTGAAAATGAAATAATACTCAATATTTCAAGGGGATTGAGAATATTAATTCTATTCCTTTTCGTTATTGAAAACATTCGATATTTTAATTTTTTAAAAAAATTTAATTTTTTCAGGTATTTCTTTTTTTTTAATCTCATTTTACTTACTTACGTAGGGACAGATGAAGTTTTTTTAGACGGATTTTGGATGTATTCAAAAACTCTATTTTGGACACTTGGAATAAATGTACTTTTTATATATGATCAAAAAAGGATTTTCACTGAACATGATTTTTTAAAAGTTATTAAAAAAGTAATTTTAATTGCATTTATTTTTACTGCAATATTTCTTTTTAATGGTTCTATGGAAACAGAATATAATGTTGCCTCCTACTTGGTTTTATTTATGTATCCAATTTTATTATATAATACAAATGGCTATAAAAAAAATATGATTTATGTACTTTTAAGCGCGTTAGCTATTTTAATCACATTAAAAAGAGGAGCTATTTTAGCATTTATTCTTGGAAATTTTATTTACTATTTAGGTTTAATAACTAATGATTTTTCGGTTAGAAAAATATTAAGTGGTTTATTTTTATTATTATTTTTATTGTTCACAACGACATATTTTATTAATAATCTAAATTCACAAGATACTGAAAGATTTTCTTCTGAACAGTTTGATTTGAATAATAGTAAAGCTGGCTCAGGAAGAGTAGGAATGTATACATCCCTTTATGAAGGCTGGTTAAATTCTGATAAAATTTTATTCGGAAATGGTTTTAGAGCTGATTATCTTAGACAAGAGTCAAATAATACATTTGCTCACAGTGATGTTTTTGGTTTTCTATATAATTTTGGATTACTTGGAATTACCTTGATATTAATCTTATATGTTAAATTGATAAAATTTTATAAAACATTTAAAAAATATGACAGGTATAATGCAAATATTATTTTATCATTATTATTCATACTGATATTAATTAATACTTATTCAGGAATGTTTCTTGGTTCAACAAATCCAATTTATTTTTTTGGATTAATTTCTTATTTACAGTTAAAAATTAGGTAAATATCATCCACATCTGTTATTATCGTAAGCTCAAAAAGCAACATGTCGTCAAATAAAGTGTTAATATTAACCAACCCACTTAATCATGAAGGTGGTGTGGTCAACTACTATAATCTGTTTTTTAAGCATTTTGAATCCAATGTCATTTTATTAAAGCACAATTCAATAGGATCGCGAGCTTATTTGTTTTATTATCCTTTAATAAAGCGGGTATTATACCCATTTTACTATGTGTTTGATTTTTTTATCTTTTTTTTAAAATTAATTTTTGATCGTAAAATAAAGATTGTTCAGGTCAGTCCATCACTAATTCCTGTACCTTTAATCAGAGACGGACTTTTAGTTTTAATGGCAAAATTACTGGGTAAGAAAGTTGTAGTGTTTTACAGAGGTTGGAAACTACCTACGTATAATAAAATTTCAGAAAACAGTGCATTAAGAAAATTATTCAATTTAGTATTCCAAATGAATACTTTACAGGTTGTCTTGGCTTCATCTTTTAAGAATGATTTAGTAAAGTTAAACACTAGAAAGCCAGTTAATATATTTGTAACTACAACAGCAATTGATAAGTCTGAAATCATTAAAAACAAAACTCTAAAGTCATCAGATACCATAAATGTTCTTTTTTTAGGTCGAATTGAAGATTTAAAAGGCATAGAAGAACTTATTGACGCCATAATTTCGCTTAACAAAACAAACCAATTGCGTCATTTTAAGTTCACTATTGTAGGTCATGAAAATAAAATAGGCTATACAGGTCGGCTTAAAGAAATATTGAAAAGCCAAAATGTACCAGATGAAATGGTAAAATTTCCAGGACGCGTAACAGGAAGTGATAAGTTTCAATTATACGCCAATCATGATGTTTATGTACTTCCATCTTACACTGAAGGTTGCCCAAATAGTTTGTTAGAAGCATTAGCGTCTGGCTTATTTTGCATTACAACAAAGGTTGGAGCACTTTCAGATCTTGTGGTGCCAGAGAAAAACGGTTTATTTGTTGAGGTTAAAAGTAGTGAGGCTATTGTAAAAGCGTTACAATATTGTAACGATAATAAAACCTATAATGCTAATAAAGTAACAAATTCAATGTATTATTGCAGAGCGTTTGATATTAAAGAAATTACCCGTCTTTTTGAAACTAAATATATTGATTTAATTGAAAAAAAGTAAACTATATTTAATTGGTCCAACAGAATCCATACTTACCAAACGTGGTAATCGATTTCCTAATATGGCAAAGTTTTTTGTTGAGGAAGGTGAAAATGTGATGTATTATACAACAAATTTTTATCATGCTGAAAAACGTTTTTTTTCAAAAGAAGAAATTAGTGAAGTTGCTAGTGGTTTAGATTATAAACTTAAAGTTTTAAGTGTTTTAGGTTATTTTTCTAATGTCTCAGCAAGACGTGTTGCATCTAATTTTTTATTTTCAGTTCGATTATTTTTCATCTTACTTTTTAAAGTTTCAAAAGATGACAGAATACTATTACCTTCTCGTCCAGTAGAGCTTATTTTTTTTATGGCTATCCTCAAGAGAGCAAAAGGTGTTAAAATATATTTAGACATACAAGATGTTTGGCCAGATGCCTTAGAAATTGAAAATAAAATAAAGAAAAGAATTTTTGAAATCTATTGTAATACGTATTTAAAACCTTCGCTTAAACATTATACGGGTACATTACATGTGGCACCATCATTTAAGTTATGGTTAAGGCGCTATGCAAAAAATACACCTTCTAGTTTTGTGCCTCTTGGATGGGAAAATGAGAGATGGTCCGATCTTGAATTGAAAGAACACAAGGGAGATGATATTATAAAAATAGTCTGTGTGGCACAACTACAACATCAAATAGACGTGATGCCTATATTAGAAGTATTAAAAAACAATAACAAATTACATTTAACAATACTTGGTGAAGACGGAAAAGGAGAGCGTTATAATGAAGTTATTAATTACATAAATAACAATGCTATTACAAATATTGAGATTAGAGGAAAAATTGATAGAATGGAGATGGTAAACTATTTAGAAAATAAAGACATTGGAGTATTACCGATGATTACCTCTTCGATACCAAATAAAATATTTGATTATATAGCAGCAAGGCTACCAATTATTGTTCTTGGAGACAACGATAGTTCTAATTTTGTGGTAGAATATAATATTGGTTGGCAATGTAATTTTAATTCAAAAGATTTAAATATACTTTTGAAAAGTATAAAAACTACTGATATAAAATCAAAAAAGAAACAAGTTGATTCTATTAGAGATGAATTTTCTAGAGACATTTTACATAAAAAAATTAAATATTTAATAAAATAATGCAACAACTCACACAAAAACTAGGTTCAGGAGAAATGGTCATTCAAGAGATTCCTTACCCTCAATTAGGTAAAGGTATGATTATGGTAAAAAACCATTATTCAATTATAAGCGCAGGTACGGAGGGCTCTACGGTTCAGGCTGCTCGTAAAAGTTTAATTGGCAAAGCCAAAGAACGCCCCCAACAAGTAAAGCAGGTTATAGAAACACTTAAGAAACAAGGGCCAATACAAACCTACAGAGCAGTAATGAAAAAACTCGATGCCTATTCCCCGTTAGGTTACAGCTGTGCTGGAGAGGTAATTGAGGTTGGAGAAGATGTAACCACCTTTAAATTAGGGGATAAAGTAGCCTGCGCGGGAGTTGGCTATGCTAATCACGCAGAAATTGTGAGTGCACCAGTAAATTTAAGTGTAAAACTTAACGACGATGCTAATCTTAAAGATGCGGCATACAATACCTTGGGCGCAATAGCTATGCAAGGGGTAAGACAAGCCGATATGCGTTTGGGTGAAACCTGTGTTTTGGTAGGCTTAGGATTACTCGGGCAGCTAACAGCATTAATTCTCAGAGCTTCTGGGGTTAATGTAATTGGAATAGATGTTTCTGAAGTGGCTGTTAATTTAGTAAAAAATAATAAAATATGTGATTTTGTATTTACTAGAAACTCCCCAGGATTAACAGAGAAAATAGAAGAACTTACCAATGGATTAGGTGCTGATTCTGTAATAATTTCAGCAGGTACTTTAAGTCTAGATCCTATAAATTTTGCGGGAAGTATTGCTCGTAAAAAGGCTAAAGTTGTTGCGTTAGGTGTAATACCAACGGGATTTGATAGGGATCCGTTTTGGTATAGAAAAGAATTAACTCTAGAAATGTCTTGTTCTTATGGTCCTGGCCGTTATGATTTAAATTACGAGGAAAAGGGAATAGATTATCCTCCACACTATGTTCGTTGGACTCAAAATAGAAATATGCAAGCATTTCAAGAGTTGTTGAATACAAAGCGTATTGATATTAGTTACATGTCTACTCATGAATTTAACTTTGAAGAAGCCCCCAAAGCTTTTGAATTGGTTGTGAGCAGAACTGAACCATTTATTGGTATTGCCCTTAAATACGATACCAATAAATCACATTCTAAATCTAAAATAGTTTTTGATAATAATAAAGGTACATCCATTTCAAAGGTAAATATATCATTTATTGGTGCTGGTAGCTATGCACAAGGGAATTTACTGCCTAATATTCCAGAAAATTCCCAAGTATCCAAAATAGGAGTACTTACCAATACAGGAACCACTTCTAAACGTGTGGCAGAGAAATTTAAATTTGATTTTTGTGCGACTTTAGAAAAGGATGTACTAGACGAGAAAACCAATACGGTATTTGTTGCCACGCGTCACGATTCACATGGATCCTATGTACTCAAAGCATTGGAGCAAAATAAGCATGTTTTTGTGGAGAAACCTTTATGTTTAAAAGAGTTTGAACTTGATAATATTATTGAGGCACAACAAAAATCTCAAACCGCAGTAATGATTGGGTTTAATAGACGATTTTCACCACTGACTAAGAAAATTAAAAATCTCATTGGTTCAGGACCAATGTCTATGATTTATAGGATTAACGCTGGAGCTATATCAAAGGATACTTGGATTCAAGATATGGAAGTTGGAGGAGGTCGTATACTTGGAGAAGCTTGTCATTTTATTGATTATTTAACTTACTTGAATGGGAGTTTACCTACCAAAGTATCTGCTCAAGTACTTTCCGATTCGGGAAATTTAAACGATACGGTTAATATTATGTTACAGTTTGAAAATGGTTCAACTGGTGTGGTATGTTATTATGCAAACGGGTCTAAATCTCTCGCAAAAGAATATGTTGAGATATTTGCATCTGGTACCATAGCCATTTTAAACGATTTTAAAGAGTTGCGTATTTACGGAAAAGGGAAACCTCACAAAACAAAATTGTTTAATCAGAACAAAGGTCAAAAACAAATGATTGATTCTTTTTTGAATGGTATAATAGATAATGGAAAAGCGCCAATAACCTTTTCTGAGATAGTTTCTGTTACAAGGGCTTGTTTTAAAGTACTTGATTCCATAAAAAACGGTGGCCAACAAATTTTAATATAACTATGAAAATAAAAGTATTATTAGAAGACGATAATGAAATTTTGGGTAATGGTATAGGCCATCCAGTATACAGGCAATATTTACCCACAAAAAAATATGTTGAGATTTTAAATAAATTTTCAATAAAAGGAACATTTTATATTGATATGGCTCATTTTTTGTTTTTAAAGGATCACAAAGATTTTAAGGATTTTGATTTTCAAGCAAAAACAATAAAAGAGACAATTAAACTATTGCTTAAAAATAAAATGGATGTACAGATACATCTACATTCTCAGTGGCTGGGCGCGAAAATTAAAAACAATTATGTTTTTGTTACTGATAAATGGAATATAGGAATGTTAACTTCTGAGGAACAAGTTTTTTTATTTAATAAAGCTCATGATGCTCTTTGCAAGATTTTAAATGAACTCAATATAAAACCCAACTTAAATTCATATAAAGCTGGTTCATGGGGGCTTCAACCGTTTAATACACTTTATGATGTATTTCTTTCTAAGGGCATTAAACTAGTAATGGGTCCAATAAAAGGACTTAAGGTTGAAAATCTTAATGTAGATTACTCAAATTTACATAGTGATTCGATACCATATTTTGCATCAAAAGAAGACATTAATAAGTTGGATAATAAAAAAAATATAGTTGTTCTGCCAATGACACCAACCTATTTAAATTGGCCCGATTTTTTAAGATATATTTTTGAGATAAAATTTTTAAATTTTTTCAAAAACAAAAATGTCCTTGACAAATATGATGTGCCAAATTTTATAAGTCAAATGAGACCACTCTCAGGTAAGGATAAATTAAACTTTGGACTTAAACCTTTCAAGACACATTTAAAAATTAATGCTCAAAAATATTGGTATTTGAAAAATACATTTAATAGAGCCTATAAAAATATCAAAGCATCAAATTTTGAATATAAGTTGATTGTTATAGAAACTCACTCAAAAGACTTTAAAGATACTTTTACAGATATTGAAAAGTTTTTTAGTTACGTTAAAAACAATTATAAAGATGTTGAATTTGTGACTTCATCTGATATAGTTGATGATATAAACTTAAAAAAATTAATTCCGTTAGATGAATAATTTTAAGGTTTTTAATTTTCTAGGTATTGACACTTTGAAGGATGATAGTTTAGTTTTGAAAAAAATTCATTTAAAACGCCTCAAAAGTAATTTACCTGATTATGTTGTTAAGTTTTGTGAATCAAAATATATAGAATCTAACGATGTTAGATTTTTTAATGAACTTTTATGGCTTGTTGGTGGAAATATTGAGTCAATAAAGCAGTCAGTTAAAAAATTTGAATCTAATTTTGAGAATTTAAAATATAAACATGATTTCAATGAGGTAATTATAGATTCAGAATCTTTTATGAATAATCCTGTAATTGATAAATCAATTTTAAAATCAACTTCAGTTGCTTTAATAGGAAACCCATTTCATTTTATTATCCCATTCTATTATTTTTTGGCAAAAGGAAAAAAAGTAGATGTTATTAATGTAAAGTACCATCCAAGTTTAAAGCTCCATAAAATTCTAAATTCACCATTAATAAATTTTTTTTTCAAATTAATTTTTTTTGGAGCATTCAAGCAAGTTTCGATTAATTACAAAGAAGACTTAATGTCATTTAAATTATCAAAGCAATATGATGTTGGTTTTCATAAGCTTAGTTTTATAATAGGGGATAATATCATTTCAAGTTTTAATAAAGGTCTTATCAATGACCACTGGGCTTTATTACCGCTTTTAAAAGGAAAATCTACACTGCTATATTCAAAGTTGTTTGGAGTAGAACCAATAATCACAAATCATTTAATAGATAAGGATATTGATAGTGGTAAAATAATCTGTTTTACATCACTTAAAAATAAGAATCATAAGCTGAACATTGTTTTTGGTCTATATAAAAGAATCTACCAATCCATTTTACTATTATTATTAAATAAATTTAAAGCAATTGATAACAAACAAGGAACAATATTTTATGAAATGCACCCTTGGTTAATTAATAAAATGCAATAGTTTATGCGTTTTGAAATAAATTCATTTTTAAAATTAAAAGCCTATTGCGAAAAAGAGCAATACAAAGGCTGGGATCCTTATGATGGTTTAAATTCTAAAGTGTTTCAGGCATTACCTTTTAAACATTGGGATTTAGGAAGAGCAATTTGGATTCAAATATTTAAGCACAATCCAATTAACTTTAGGAAGTTATTACTAGTTCCAAAAGAGCATAATGCCAAGGGTGTTGCGTTATTTTTATTAGGTTATTGTAAACTTTTCAAGTTAGCCCAAAGTGGGTGTGAAGAATTTGGGACAAAAGAACAATTACATATTAAGGTAAAAGAAATAACGACACTGTTATTAAGTCTTAAATCAACGGGATACTCTGGTGCATGTTGGGGCTATAATTTTGACTGGCAAGCAAGGCGCTTATTCTTGTTTAAAAAACATACACCAACAGTCGTTGCTACTTGTTTTTGTGTTGAGGCCTTGCTAGAGAGCTATGAAATCACAAAAAATGAAGCGGTTTTAAAAGAAACATTGACCGCTGCTAATTTTGTTGTTAATGATTTAACAAGAACGCCAAATGGTAATGGTTTTTTCTTTTCTTATAGTGTTAAAGATGGAAATAACACAGTTATTAACGCTTCGCTTTTAGGAGCTAAAATATTAAGCTATTCTTACAAGTATACTAAAAATAAAGAACACTTTAAACTTGCAAAACAGGCTATTGCAACAGCATGTGAATTACAAAAAGAAGATGGCTCTTGGATTTACGGGCTTTTACCCATACAATACCGTATAGATAGTTTTCATACTGGGTTTAATCTAGATGCTATTAAAACATACCAAGATAATACTCAAGACAATACTTTTCAGAAATACATTGATAAAGGATTATATTTTTATGTAAATAATTTTTTTGAAGCCAATGGTATGCCCAAGTATTACCATAATAAAACCTACCCAATAGATATCCATTGTCCTGCACAAATTATAGTAACGCTCTCAAAATTAAACATATTTAAGAGTAACAAGCCCCTATTAGATAATGTCTTAAATTGGACCATAGATAATATGCAACATAAAAAAGGCTATTTTTATTATCAATTAAAAAAAACAATAAGTTCAAAAATACCTTATATGAGATGGAGTAACGCTTTTATGTTTAATGCTATGTCTCATTATTTTTTAGAATCTGAAATTACCGCAAACAATGAAGTCTAGTTTGTTAAATGGCGTAAAAACGTATGCGCCTCAATCACGGGATGATTTGATGAATTATGCTATGAAGCATCATAAAATTATGATTGCTGTTAATGCAGAAAAGATACTGCATGCCACCGATGAAAGCAGACACATAATTAATCGTAATTTAGGCTATCCTGATGGTGTGGGTGCAGTTTGGGCTTTAAGAAAGAAAGGCGTTAAAAATGTTATAAAAATTCCTGGGTGTGAACTCTGGTTAGAAATAATAAAACAATACTACAAATCAAAAACCTTTTATTTAATTGGAGGCAGGCAGGTAGTTTTAGAAAAAACAGTTTTAAATCTAAAGAGGGATTATCCTGGCATTAAAATACTAAATTATAGAAATGGATATATTAAATCTGAAGAGGAGGAGCTTACATTAATAGAAGATGTAAAAACACACAAACCAGATGTTGTTTTTATTGCCATGGGGTCTCCAAAACAAGAATATTTAATGGAGATATTACATCAAAAACACAAAGCAACCTATCAAGGTTTAGGGGGTAGTTTTGATGTATATTCCGGTAAGGTTTTAAGAGCACCCAATTGGTGGGTGAAAAATAATTTAGAATGGGCTTTTCGATTACTTAAAGAACCCTCTAGAATAAAACGTCAAATACATTTAATTCGTTTTATTATTTTATTGTATTTTAAAATGTATTAAAATTAAAACGATTAAATTCGCAGTAAAATTAAGATAAAATGAATCATAAAATTAACCTCAAATTTCTTTTTTTACCACTTCTAGCTCTTACAATACTCCAATCTTGTGTTTCCAAAAAACAAATGCTGTATCTGCAAGATGTAGATACTATAAATAGTCAAGAAGTATCATACAACAATCACACCTTGCAGGTAGATGATATTTTAAAAATATCGGTAGGGGCATTAGTTCCAGAGGCTGCCTTGCCTTATAATAATGTTACTGCTGGTAGTGTTGTTGCTAACAATATTGATGTCATGAAGCTAGATGGGTATTTGGTATCGCAAAGGATGACCATCAACTTCCCGGTATTAGGAGAGTTATCTGTAAAAGAAAAAACCACTCAAGATCTTGAAAATGAACTTAAAAAACTCCTTGTAGATGGCGGCTATTTAATAAACCCTAATGTAACAGTACGTTTATTAAACGCCAAATTCACTATTTTGGGTGAGGTTAAGATACCAGGTACATTTACTTTTACAGAAAATAATATTAGCTTATTACAAGCGCTTGGCCTCGCTGGAGATTTAACCATTAATGGTAGTAGAGAAGATGTGATGGTGTTAAGATATATAGATGGGGTGCAAACCACTGCGCGTATAGATCTTACCTCTTCCAGTTTTTTAAAAGGGCCATACCAAATGGTAAAACCCAATGATGTGATTGTAGTAAATCCAAATAGTGCAAAAGTATCTAGCGCAGGGTATGTAGGCAATTTATCAGCCATACTGGGTATTGCCTCGATTATATTATCCTCAATCATACTTTTAACAAGATAAACATGCAAGAAAATCTTAACAACCAGAATTACCTCCAAGAAGAGGAATCTACAGATATTAAAAAAGAGGCTGGCTACTACCTGTTTTTTTGGCCCTATTTTTTGGCCGGTGTTGTAATAGCACTGGTATCTGCTTTTTTATATTTAAAGACCGCAGACCGCATTTACACCTCCAGCGCTCAATTACAAATTAAAAAAGCCGCAGAAGATGCAGCCTCCTTTTTAACGGGAGGCATGGAGTTTTTTGGCATTGACCAAGTAAATGTAGAGAATGACATTGCAGTGCTTACCTCCCAGCACATTTTAAGCCAAGTGGTGACCCGTCTAGATTTACAAACTAAGATATATACTGTAGGTAGGGTAAATGCTGTTTTACACTTTAACGATGAGTATACTAGATTTGTAGAGTTAAAAACAACAAATGACTATCTATATTGGGATGTAGAAATAGCAAATCAAAAAGCATCTTTTACTAGAGATACTTTAAATTATACCATTAATAGAGGTGACGTGTTTACCTACAAAGAATCTGAGATTATACTACATGATTCTTTATATCTTCAAGACCAAACCCTTATCATAGAAAGATACCCTCTAAACGAGGCAGTTGCAGCGCTAAGAAATAATTTAACAGCAACGCCGGCCTCCAAACAAGGAGAAATTATAAATTTACGATTTGATGGTGTCAATAAAAAGCGTAACGAGGCTATTTTAAATACCATTATGCAAGTCATGCAGGATGATCAAGTCGTAGACAAGCAATTAATCTCTAAAGTTAGTCTCGCTTTTATCAATGATAGACTAGAGGGGCTTACCAAAAGCATAGATACCTTATCTCAAAACACCATTGCCTATCAAATGGCCAATGGTATTTTTGATCCAGCAGCCCAAACAACTAATGCGCTTTCTAATATAGTCAAAGGCCAAGAAGAGGCCTTTGGTATTGGCATACAGCTAGAAATTGCTAAGGCGCTGCTTGAAAAATTACAAAACCAAGCTAGCTATCAAATCCTGCCTGCCAATATTGGTATAGAAAACACAAGTGTAAACACGCTGGTAGATTCTTACAATAAAGTTGTTACTCAGCGTAATAATTTACTGATGAGCGCAACTACCAAAAGCCCAATGGTAATGCAACTCTCTAGCCAGCTAGATAGTGCAAAAGCAGCTATTATAAAAGGAGTTACTAGATACATAGAGGGGCTGCAAACTTCACTGGATGGCTTTAAAAACATGGAGGCTACAACCAAAGGGATTGTTGCAGGTTTGCCCAGCAAAGAAAACACGCTTAGAGCCTATGCTAGAGATTTTAAAATTGTAGAGGAGCTGTATGTATTTTTGTTAGAGCGTAAAGAAGAGGCTTCTATTAGCTACATTTCTGCCTTGCCAAATATCAAACTACTTAGTTACGGAGTATCAGCTAGAAATCCTATAGCTCCAAAGGTGCAGATAATATATCTGGCTGCTCTTTTACTTGGGGTATTAGTTCCTTTTGGTATTTTCTTTTTACTAAAAATTTTGGATACAAAAATTAATACCAGAGATGATATAGAGGCTGGTTTAAAAGGAATTACCATACTGGGAGAAATGCCACTTGCAGAAGATGTTAATAACGCTAATGATAGTGCCAGGGGGATTATAGCAGAATCTGCAAGAGTACTGCGCTCTGGGCTCAGTTTTCAATTACAGATAGATAAAACCAATGTTATTTGTGTTACCTCTACCATTAAAGGAGAAGGGAAATCTTTTGTGTCTTACAATTTGGCGCAGAGTTATGCGGCACTAGGTAAAAAAGTAATTTTGGTTGGTGCAGATTTAAGAAACCCCCAATTACATAAGTTTTTAAATCAAAAAAGAGAAAACATTGGGCTTACAACCTATTTAAGTAACGAGAATTTTAATGATGTAGATTCTTTAATTACAAAGTCTGCTAAACCTGGCGGTTTAGACTACCTGCTTACAGGTGCCATACCACCAAACCCATCAGAGCTTTTAATGCGCTCACGCACTAAAGAGCTGCTAGATATATTAAAGCAAAGCTATGATGTAATACTCATAGATACAGCGCCACTGCTTCTAGTGAGTGATACTACGGCTATTTTGCCACTTTGTGACTCTGTGGTGTATGTAGCTAGGTCTCAATACTCAGAGAAAAAGACATTCTCGTTTATATTAAATATGCAGCAAAGAGAAAATGTACCTCCTTTTGGTATGGTTCTTAATGGCCTTAGATCTGGGGGTCTCACAGGTTCAAACTACGGGTACAAATATCGCTATAGTTACGGCTATACATACAATTATGGCTATGGTTATGGTTATGGTAGTGATGCAGATACAGAAAGCTAAATCTATTATAAGCATAAAAAAACCACCCTATTTGGGTGGTTTTTTTTATGCTATTTTTTTAGGAAAACGCTGCTAGTTGAAACTCTCTAATAGCCTCCCAATGTATCCCTTGTTTTTTTGATAGGCTTAGATTTTGCAGGGTTTTTAAATGTTGGGCGTTATGGGCATCTGTGGCTACAAAATCATACAATCCTTCTTTTAAAAGTTTTTCTGCTTTTTGTTTTACCTCAGGCCCGTAATGGCCCATGAGCGATAGCGCGTTTAATTGCAGGTAAAAGCCTTTGTTTTTTAACTCCTTGTACTCTTTTATAGTAGGTATTGAGTGGTAGCGCTCTGGATGGGCTAAAATAGGAGTAATGTTGTTTTGTAGCAGCGTAAAACCAGCTTCTACTAGCCTTGTGGTTTCTGAGAAAAAAGTTATTTCAACAAGAATATATTCGTTATTTAACAGTAAAGCAGGCATGCTAGTTTGTAAGTTTTTCATGAAAACTTCATCTATCATGTACTCTGCCGCATAAGATTTTACTTTTGGGCTTTCTATCTTTGAAGTTTTTTCAGTTAAAATCTCAAAAGCATTTTTAATAGTAGTGGGGGTGTTTGGATATAGATCCTGGTATACATGGGGCGTAGGAAGTACACTTGTAATACCAAGAGCTTCAAACTTCTCTAACATCTTTAAAGACATGCCAACACTTTTACTGCCATCATCTATACCTGGTAAAAGGTGGTTATGTATATCACACAAGCCTTCAAATAATGGCTTTTTATGTTTTGTAAAAAAATCAAACATAGGGTTCTAATACGTTAGTTTAAATACAAAAATACAATATATTATAACAATGGTATTTTTGCAGCTAGCTTATTTCAATCTATATTTGTGCAGGCTTTTTATTGTA
>Ga0206127_1001159_pt1 | contig 29337 bp, 28 predicted proteins | sample Helgoland_Spring_6_FD_148646 | JGI IMG/M metagenome (GOLD analysis project Ga0206127, IMG submission 148646) | Pelagic subsurface seawater microbial communities from Kabeltonne, Helgoland, North Sea - Helgoland_Spring_Bloom_20160419_1 | ecosystem: Environmental > Aquatic > Marine > Epipelagic ...
TATGCATATAACGCGACGTTACTTATATTTTTAACATGGCGATATAATATTAATCATAAAAAAATATATGATATTATGAATTTAATCATTAATTTTTTGAACTGATTTCAACTTCATATAAATTGTTGTTTTTGAAGCCTTAGAAAAATGCTTGTAAGCCTGTTTGGGCGCGACCAAGTATTAATGCATGAATATCATGTGTACCTTCATACGTATTTACAGCTTCTAAATTCATGACGTGGCGTATTACACCATATTCATCTGAAACGCCGTTTCCACCATGCATGTCGCGCGCGGTACGTGCAATATCGAGTGCTTTTCCGCAATTATTTCGTTTCATTAAACTTATAAGTTCAGCAGGAATTTTATGTTCATCAAATAAACGTCCCATACGTAAACATCCTTGTAGTCCAAGGGAAATTTCAGTTTGCATGTCTGCTAATTTTTTTTGAATAAGTTGTGTCTGTGCAAGTGGTCGGCCAAATTGTTTGCGATCTATTGTATATTGTCTTGCCGCATGCCAACAAAATTCTGCTGCTCCCATTGTGCCCCATGAAATGCCGTAACGCGCCCGATTTAAGCATCCAAACGGGCCAGCTAATCCGGAGATATTTGGGAGAACGTTTTCTTCTGGAACAAAAACTTCATCCATTTGTATCATGCCAGTTGTTGAAGCACGTAATGAAAATTTACCCTCAATCTTAGGGGATTCTAATCCTTTCATTCCCCGCTCCAAAATAAACCCTTTAATTCTATTGTTATGAGCATCAGATTTTGCCCAAATAATGAAGACGTCAGCGATTGGTGAATTTGTAATCCAGTTTTTTGCACCTGAAATTAAGTAGCCACCGTCTACTTGTTTTGCCCGTGTGAGCATTCCACCTGGATCTGAGCCATGGTCTGGCTCAGTTAAGCCAAAGCAACCAACTAGTTCACCACATGCTAATTTAGGCAGATATTTGTTTCGTTGTTCATCATCACCATATGCAAAAATTGGATGCATCACCAATGATGATTGAACTGACATGGCAGAGCGGTAGCCGCTATCTACACGTTCTACTTCGCGAGCAACCAGTCCATAAGATGTATAATTTGCGCCAACGCCACCAAATTCTTCTGGGATAGTTGAACCAAGTAATCCAAGCTCACCCATTTCAGCCATTATTTCTCTGTGAAATACTTCATGACGGTTAGCCTCAATAATTCTTGGAATTAGCTTGTCATAACAGTAAGCTTTTGCGGTGTCTCTTATCATGCGCTCTTCTTCAGTGAGCTGATCTTCTAATAAAAAAGGGTCTTCCCAATTAAAGTTAGCAGGTTTTGAACGAGCTATTTTTGGTGTATTTTTTAGCATTTTAATACCATTTTGGGAAATTTTTTAGCATAATAATATATTCTATTAGAATCGTTATTATAAAAAAATTTTTAAGTAAACAAAAATATAGTTACTTATAATGTACTATTTAGGCTTACATATTCATATAAATACTATTATTACATTACTAAAAAAAGATTTTTGGTGTATTATGAGATCCATTCGTAAAGCTGTTTTTCCCGTTGCAGGTTTTGGGACACGTTTTTTGCCAGCTACTAAAGCAATGCCCAAAGAGTTACTCCCAGTAATTGATAAGCCATTAATTCAATACGCAGCAGATGAGGCAGTTGCAGCTGGAATAGATACATTAATTTTTGTAACAGGTCGCAATAAGCGAGCTATAGAAGATCATTTTGATATTAATACTGAGTTAGAATCAGTGTTAATATCAAAAGGAAAAATGGCAGAATACGAAATGATTCGTAATATACTGCCATGTGGAGTTGAGTGTATTTTTGTACGCCAAGCAGAACAGCTTGGTTTAGGGCATGCCATACTTTGTGCTGAAAGAGCCGTTGGTGGTGAGCCGTTCGCCGTTCTGTTAGCAGATGACTTTGTAAAAACAAATTCAAAAGGAGTAACTTCTGAATTAATTGATAGATATCATAAAACAGGTAAAATACAATTAAGTGTAATGGAAGTAGAAGGACCAGAAATTTCTAAATACGGTGTGATAAAACCAAATTTAAGATTAAACCTCAACTCTATTGATACTATTATAGAAAAACCAAGCTTTAATAAAGCGCCATCGAATTTAGCTTGCATAGGCCGCTATATACTTACAGAGGGAATTTTTGATTCTTTACGTAATATTTCTACTGGAGTTGGTGGAGAAATCCAACTTACAGATGCAATTAATATACAAGCTAAACTTGGAAATGTAGAGGCGTTGGAATTGAGTGGCAAACGTTTTGATTGTGGTAGTATAAACGGTTATCTCGGTGCAATCTTATTTGAAGCTAAAAAAAGAAATATGTTATGAATAATTTAATATATGTTTACAGTATAATTAAATTCCAATATGAGACACAATTAAATTTTATATTTTAATATATGAAGCTACTATAATGTGGAAATAAAATGAAAAAAGCATTTATTACTGGAATAAATGGTCAAGATGGTTCTTATTTGTCTGAATTTCTCATACAGCGCGGGTATGAAGTACATGGGATAATACGAAGAACATCATCTTTTACTACAGCCTATATTGATCATCTTAATAGTAATCCAAATTTTTATACTTACTATGGTGATTTAACTGACAGTAGCAATTTAAATAATCTAATGGCCAAGATTAAGCCAGATGAAATTTATAATCTAGGTGCTCAAAGCCATGTTGCAGTTTCATTTGAAGTTCCAGAGTACACTGCTGATGCTACAGGTTTGGGTACATTACGTTTATTAGATGCCATGCATAGTCATTGTCCTAAATCAAAGTTCTATCAGGCATCTACATCTGAACTTTTTGGTGGTATACCTGGCACTGAACCTCAATCTGAAGATACACCATTTTATCCAAAATCTCCATATGGTGTGGCAAAGCTTTATTCCTATTGGATAACATCAAATTATAGAGAATCTTTTGATATGTTTGCATGTAATGGGATACTATTTAACCATGAGAGCCCAAGAAGGGGGCTCACTTTTGTTACAAGAAAAATCACAAAAGCTGTTGCAGAAATTTATGCAAATAAATTAGATTGTCTATATCTAGGAAACTTAGATTCTAAACGAGATTGGGGACATGCAAAAGATTATGTAAAAGCTATGTGGATGATGTTGCAAAGTGATAATCCAAAGGACTATGTTGTATCAACTGATGAATGTTTTACAGTTAGGCAATTTGTAGAAAAGGCTTTTTCCCAAATAAATATAAAAATAATTTGGGAGGGTAGTGGATTAAATGAGGTAGGCAAATGTTCAAATTCTTCACAGATATTTGTTAGAATAAATAAAAAATATTTTAGACCATCTGAGGTGGAGTTATTATTAGGTGATTCAAAAGCAATAAGGCGTGATCTAGGGTGGATGCCAGAATACAATTTAGATGCGTTAATTGCAGAGATGGTTAACTCTGACTTAGAAATTTTTGGTAAATAAGATGACTTTCAAAACTCAAATTATAAAATCAAAAAAAATTAATGGTTTATTACAAATTTTACCTTCATCCCATAAAGATCAAAGGGGTCAATTGTATTCTTTTTTTGATGATGACATCATAAAAAGTATATTACCAAAAAAAAGACACTTCAATCACCTCAAGATAGCACAAACGAATACGAACTCATTGCGGGGGATTCATGGAGATTTCACAAGTTGGAAGTTAGTAACTTGTTTGCATGGAAATATTTTCCAAGTTGCGCTAGACAATAGAGTCAATAGCACAACTTATTTAAATTCTGAAGAATTTAATTTAAATAGTTCAAAGCCCTCAGCGATTTTATTGCCCCCAGGCGTTGGAAATGGATTTTACGCATTTGATGATTGTGTGTATGGTTATTCACTAAGTTATAATGGTGAATATAATGATTTTGATCAACAATTCACCATAAGATGGAATGACCCAAAGCATAAAATCAAATGGCCAAATATCAAACCAATTTTATCAGATCGTGACAAACAATGAAGTTTTTTGACAAGGACTCTACTTTAATTTGTATTTTACATAAACTGGATGATTGGAACAAAGGACTTGATTTTATAACAGATGACAAAGCCCCTGTGCAAATGGGTACATGGTGGTATGATAAAGGGAAATGTTTAGATAGGCATTATCATAACAAGTTTAATAGAACTTCTAACATAACAGGAGAATGTGTAGTTGTACTTTCTGGTTCAATGAAGGTAGATTTGTATGATAACGATCAGATCTTGATCAATAGTTTTAATATGTATTCAGGTGATACAGCTATATTTCTTGATGGGGGGCATGGATACTTCATCAGAGAAGATAATACAAAAATAATTGAAAGTAAAAATGGACCATATTTAGGTGTTCAAAGAGATAAGACGCGTTTTTAATTGTGATATTGAGTCTTATTTGAGAAATATAAATTAGCTGTAAGAAAGAAAATAATAACATGAAATTTATTCCCCAAATGCGACCATATTTTGGCGATGAAGAAAAAAAAGCCTTATCAAAATATGATTACTCGGAAGGATTTTTAACTGAATTTAAATATACCCAAGATTTAGAAGCCGCTTTATGTGAGAGATTATCTGTAAATTACTGCGTTATGGTAAATAATGGTACAATAGCACTTACAATAGCTGCACTAGCATGTGAAATAAAGGCTGGTGATGAAGTTATAATGCCGAATTTTACAATGATTGCTACACCTAACTCAATAAAATTACTTGGTGCGATACCTGTTTTCTGTGATGTTGAGAAAGAAAGTTTATGTTTAGATATTAATGAAATGAAGTCAAAAATTACTAATAAAACTAAAGCAGTAATATTGGTCAACTCGAATGGTCGCTACCCTAACTATAATGTTGATGAATTGAGAATTTACTTAAATGAGCAAAATATTTTTTTGATTGAAGATTCTGCCCAAGCATTAGGATCGTTATATAGTGACAATGTCCCTATTGGCAACAAATCAAATATAGCAACTCTATCATTTTCTGCTCCAAAGATTATTTCAACTGGCCAGGGAGGAGCAGTATTTACAAATGATAAGTTAGTTTATGAAAAAGTAAAAAGGCTAAAAGATTTTGGGCGTTTATCTGGTGGAGATGATATACATGACTACTTTGGAATAAATTGTAAATTTACAGATTTACAAGCTATCATTGGTTTAACACAATTAAAAAAATTAAATAAAAGAATAGAAATAAGAAAACAGCAACATGGCTTTTATACAAAAAGTTTAGCAAATATATGTAGTGTTGAAGTAATTAATAATGATTTGAAATATACATGCCCATGGTTTTCTGAGGTGCTTGTAGAAAAAAGAGATGAGTTAATGACGTTTCTTAAAAATAATGGAGTTGGTACGCGTGCTATGTACCCTCCTATTAATTTACAGAAAATATATAATTTTGATGGGCTGTATCCTGTATCTCACGACATAGGTAATCGAGGATTGTGGTTACCTTCCCATATGGGTGTTAAAGAAAAAGATATAATATTTATTTCAAGTTTAATTAATGATTTTTATGAAAGTAACAAATAAAATTTAATAAATATTCTAATTTATTAAATTATGGTTGCTAATTTTACCATAAAAATTGATTAGATTTATAGTCTATATTAAAGAGGTAAGAGCGTTGACAGATAAAATATTAAATGACTCTGACAAGCATTTAATGCGTGTTTGGGGCTCTAAAATAAAAGATGAAAATATATTTGAAATTTCTGTCAAAAATTTAAATATTTCTAGTAGGTTAGATATAATAGTAAAACAGAACCTAGCTGAGCAAATAATTAATGGTAATGAATTAGATTTAACGGATTATTTTTGTTCTATTGATATGTTGAGTGGGGGTTCATTTTCTGAACCAGGTCAACCTAATAAAAACTCTTTCAAAAAATATGTTTCAACATTCATAGATATGGTATCGCACATCAATAATAAAACAAATATAATTTTACCAATTAATTCTGAAAATGAAATTTATGACGGTTCGCATCGCTTAGCAGTGCTTTTAGCAAAAAATATAAAAAAAGTAAAAGTCTTAAGGATTGAGGATAGTAGTTGGTCAATGAACTATGGCCAAGTAGCTAGAACAGATTTGCAAAAGCTTCATGTTTTAAAGTTTATAAAAAAATACCTCAACGACCAAAAATGTGGATCTATAATGATAGCTTGGCCAGCTACATCAAAAATACAGCGTCAATATATTCAAGATGAAGTTAAGCAGCGTAAGTTAACGCTAATCACATCATTAAATATGTATTTATCAAAAGATGAAATGTTACTGTTTATATTACATTGCTATCATTCAGAGACGTGGGTAGGAGATGCAAATAATAATTTTAATGGCTTAATAAAAAAATTCTATCAAATAAATTCACTAATTTACAATAATATTGAAATATATATATTTAAAGATGATAGCCAGTTTGTTGATAAAACAAAACGGGATATTAGAGAATTATATTCAATGAATAATAATCACATACATTCTGGAGATAACTTTGCAGATACTATAATGTTAGTAGAAGCCCTTGAGGCGATTTTAAAAATAAGAGCTCAGGGAACGTTTTCATGGAAAAACAATATTAAAAATCTTGATCTAATGAAAAATTTAGATGTCTTTAGTTCACATCAAAATGAAATTGGATGCTTGGGTAGTACTCGACTGTCTTTTATTGGTTACAGGTCAAATTATGATTTAGATTTAATTCATAATTGTATAAAAAAACCATTTGAGTATGATTTTATTAATGATTATCTCAATTTACCTTTAGATTTAATTGATAATATTTTCGAGAATAATGATACTGATTTTAAAGTATTAGGAATTGTTATGTTTGGAATAGAAAAAAATGAGAATTTCAATAGTATTTATTTTAGTGATGACAAAAAAAAGATTATTGATGTGAAAGTTTCAAAAATGAGAATTTCTGTTTTCTACAAAAAATTATATTTAAAAGCTGTTAGATTTTTTTACCTAAAAGAGTATAAAATTTTAATTAGAAATATATTAGGGCAAAAAATTATAAGTTTTATAAAGCTTATTATTAGAAGAAAATTATGAAAATATATTTTGAAACTAATAATACGGTGGACTATCGTGAGAAATTTCAGCCAGTTATTTGGCACATAATAGCTTCCTCAATAAATGTTAGTGTGAATAGGTTAGAGGTTGTACCAGCCAATAAGGCTGATTTAATCATTATAACACCATTTTTTGTATGGTCAGCAAAATTTAAGATTTATTCAAGATTGTCAGAAGTGTTAAATATCAAAATTAAGGATAAACTAAAGTTTATATTAACAAAAATTTATGGAAAAGATAAAAAATTTTTATATATAGGTTTTGAAAACTTACTCCATCCTTTTTGGGGTAATTTAGGTGATCTACTCTATTCTTCTAGCATGCCAAGAATAACTTCCGCACCAGATTTCTTTGACCCAAATGGCATTAGAATGCCGTATTGGTACAGCTATTTAAAGTTTGAAAGCGTTGATTATTCCAAGTCATCCTATAAAAGATTCGGTGCATTCTATGATATAGAGACTTTAATGAAACCGCTTAAAATTGATAGTATTTATGATAAAGGTTGTCTAATTGCACAGAATTTGAATGGTATTAGAAAAACAATGTATCAGAATTTAAATAAAAATATAGAAATAGATTTATATGGAAAAGTTGGTATTCCGCTAAGTGTAAAAGCAGCAAAATTCGATATATTAAAAAAATATAGATATTATTTGGCTACTGAAAATTCATTAGGTGTTGGATATGAAACAGAAAAGCTTCCTGAAGCATGGATGTCTGGCTGTATCCCTATTGGTTGTATAGAAGTGGCAGGTGGAGATTTTAACGCCAATTTATACCAAAATACATTTTCCGAAGATGCTGTTTGTACTTATCCTCTTTTGACTGAAGAGCCAAAATTATTAAATATAATAAATTATATAGGAGAGACGCTCAATGCGTAGAATAATTAAGAAATTTATAAATATATTGGGTATAGAGGCAATAAAATCCGATACATATGTCGATTTAATAAATGATCGGCATGAGAACGAAATAAATAAAATAAAAATTAAATTATATTCTGAAACTAACAATCCTGAATTATTAATGCAGTGCCTAGGGAAATCTCATGCTCAATTGTTTCAGGATGTAGTTGCCTTAGATCATTTTAATTTCAAAAAAAATGGCTATTTTGTTGAATTTGGTGCAACTGATGGCAAATTTTTAAGTAATTCTTTTTTGTTAGAAAGTGATTTTAATTGGAATGGTATTGTTGCAGAACCAGCGAGGGTTTGGCATGCAGAGCTTAAAAAAAATCGAGATTGTAATATATGTCTTGATTTGATCTCAGGCAAAGGTAATGAAAATGTTACTTTTGTTGAAATGGCTGACCCCACCTTATCGAGTGTAAATCCAGAACATTTAGGAGATAAATCGCGTGTGTTAAGTAAAAATTCTATTAAATATAAATTAAATACAATAACATTAGAAGATTTATTAGATAAATATAAGGCACCTAAAGATATTGATTTTTTATCTATTGATGTAGAGGGCCATGAATTGGAGATATTGGAAAATTTCTCTTTTGATAAGTATTCCTTTAAGTTCATTATATGCGAACATGCATTTGGAAGTGATAAGGAAAAATTAAGAAGACTTTTTAATAAAAATGGATATAAGATTATCCATGAAGATATCAGTAAACAAGACTTTTGGATAATTCCAAAAAATGTCTAACAATATCCTATCTAAAGCAAATAAAATAAGTATGCTTAAAGTAAATGTGATAAATTGTATGTCAGCATTACTAGAGACTGCTTCTGTTTTTTTAATTTTTTGTTTTATAAATTTTTTGATATTTAAAGAAATAACACCAGTTTTTTTTAAAAATTTTCTGTCATCATTAACAAATCTAAATCAAAATGAGTTTGACATACTTACGCTCGTTACTATTTTGACCCTAATTGTCTCTTTCGCAGTAAAAATAGTATCTGGAAATTATAAGTTTTCACAACTAAATAAACTTAGGTCTGATGTATCATCAAGATTGATATCAAAAATGATTGATTTAAAGTATAGAAAATTTATCACAAAAGAAATTTCCTATTATAAGACCTTAGCAACTTGGGAAGTAGATAACTATATTATGTCTAATGTAACACCAAAAATTGCGATAATTGAGGCTGTAATTCTTGTCTCATTTATTTTTGTTTTATTGCTGTCGCAAAGTCTAATTCCTATTTTAGTAGCTGGTTTGATTTATAGTAGTACTTTCCTACTTTTTTATTTTGTTACTAAAAACATTTTTTCAAAAAATGGTACATCTCGAATAATTTCAAATAATAATAGATTGATTTTAGTAACCTCCATATTCGAAGATATCAAAAAAATTAAAGTTATGAATAAATTAAATGAAAGATTAAAAGAATATATTTTTCAAGTAAACATAATGTCGAATAATCTTGCAAAAATTCAATATATTAACTTTCTAAATAGACCAGTGATTGAATTTTTTACTTTAATTTTATTTATTGTGTATGCATTTTATGCATTCAGTGTATCAGGTAAAGATGAAAACTTTTTAGCAAATCTAGGATTCGCTATATTGGGTGGGTTAAAAATTTTACCACAACTTCAAACAATAGTCGCATCCGCATCAACTATTAGAACTACAGATACTAATATAGAGCAAATTTCAAGTTTTTTAAATACATCAGAAAGTAGTGAAGCATATACTTACTCTAAATATATAAGTAAAAAATTAGATGATGAAGTACTCCTAAATTGTAAAAATATCAGATTTAAAGGGGGAAACAGATTTATATTTGATGGTTTCAATTTTACACTGAAAAATGGACAAAAATGGATGATTCAAGGAGCTTCTGGAAGTGGAAAAACTACTTTGGTTGAAATCCTTTTAGGACTTGTTGACCCTAAATGTGGCGATATTTTTTATAATGGGAATACTATATCAAACGGTGATATTTATTATCTTCCACAAGATGCATATTTTGAAAATAAATCTATAAATGATTTTTTGCATGAGACTAAGATTAATATAAATGAATTAAAAAAACTTCTCTTTCCTGAATTTATAAATGAAATGAATAGGTTTGATGCGCAAATAGGAGAAAACGGAAGTACTTTATCGGGAGGACAAAAACAAAGATTAGCAATACTGATTGCATTAATTGAAAATCCTAAATTGTTGGTATTGGATGAATCGACAAGTGCAATTGATAAAAAATTAGAGATTGAAATTTCTAAATATATTTTAAATAAATTTCCTGGTTCAGTTTTATGGGTCAACCATGGTGAAACTCTAGATGGTTTCGACATCTTAAAGATTGGAACTTGATATGATAAAAAAAATATCAAAAAAGATAATTGAACTCATTGTCTCTTATACAAGCTCAAATAGACTAAAGTTTAATTTAATTTATTATTTTAATTACTGGGGGGATCGCACGTCTCGAAGTGGTAGAGGTTCTTCTATCTCTAATAGTAAAAATATTACTAAGAATTTAGAAGATTTTTTTCTTAAAAATCATATTAAAATTGTATTAGATATTCCTTGTGGGGATTTCACCTGGATGAAAGGGTTGAATGATTTATTTGATATCGAAGACATAAATTATATTGGTGCAGATGTCTCAAATTTAGTGATTAAATCAAATAAAAAAAGCTTTGGAAAAGAGAATGTGAGATTTAAAGTATTAGATCTTAGGTATGATACTCTACCAAAAGCTGATTTTATATTGGTTCGAGATTGTCTGTTTCATTTAAGCTTTGAAGATATAAGACTGTTTAAAGATAACATTAGGAAAAGCTCTTTTAAATTTATTGCTATTTCAAATCATAAATTGCCAGATAATCACAAGAACTTAAATATAAAAACTGGGTTTTTTAGATTAATCGATATAACCCAAGACCCAATAAATTTTCCTATCAAACCATATATGATCTGGAATGATAGCTCTGAAGATGAACCTAATAAATTAATTTATGTGTATAAAAAGGATCAGTTTTTATCATGAATATTCCTGTTTATATTCTTACTATAGAAAGTGATTATAAAATCCCTCTGGAGTTTATAAAAAACTCAAACGGTATCAATGTGAGTATTTATAAAGGATTTGATGCCAAGAAATTAAATGATATTAATATCTTAGAATATTTTGATAGTATGCGTTTTCAAAAAAAGTGGAATTACTCAATTGAAAAAACTGCATGTGCATGTATGATAAGTCATAATAATATATATAAAACGATTTTAGTTAGCGAACATGATTATGCAATAATTCTAGAAGATGATTTTTTGTGTAGTCGAGGAATTGATGCGTCGCTGTTTGAATCGATTGAAACACCTTGGGATATACTTATTTTAGGGTATTCAAGGTTTACCAAGAAAAATTTGTCTATTTATAATCTTACAAATCCACTCATTAACAAGGAAGTCTTAAATTTAAAGTATACAGTGTCAAAAAGGGTCAATGATACAACTTGTGGGACAATTGGATATGTTATTAAGAAAAGTTATGTAGAAAAACTCCTTAGAATAAATAATATCCCATGGTTTGTTGCAGATCAGTGGGATGAGCACGCTAAAATTGGTGCTGATATTATGTATTTAGATCCACCTCTTGTATGGGAGAAAACATCAAATAATATAAGTGCAATTTCTAGTGAGCGGAAAACTAGTGGTACAAATGAGGTCAAGCCTATTTTCAAATATACTTTGACTGATTATCTAAAATATCCTTTTAGATACATAAAGTATAAGGTGTTAACAAAAAACAATGGATAAAATAAAAACATATTTAAAAATACTACTTCTAAATTCTGAGCAACAAGATTTTCGTATCTTAATATCGATACTTTTAAGATATTGTGCTTTTGTTGTATGCATACCTAGAAGTATTTACTTATTATTAAAAAACGTTCAATTACAAAAGAAAATAATTATTCAATATATACCATATGCTGGACATTCCTCAGAATTAACAAATGGGATAGTCGATAGTGAAAATATTGTTGTGTTAGTTGATAATAATGCAAAAAAATTAAATTTTACACACTCTGCTATATATTTTCCTGGGGATTTTTTTTGGGTAAGATGGATAATTAAATATTCTGTAGTTAAGTTTTTTGATTTTGATATTGTTATGCAAAGTAATTCATCAGCTGTTCCAATATTTTATAATTTTTTTAGATATTTTGACAAAGATTATTTTTCTCAAACTACAGTTGATTCAACTATTGATAGGGAAATTTTCTATAAAATTTCAAAATATGCCAAAACATTCCAAACTCCTAACATAACCAAATCCGAAGCAATAAAAATTTTAAAAAATAATGAATACATAATCTTGAAAGCAATTGATACTCAAGGCTCTCGGGGAGTTTATAAAATAAATAATATCAAAGATTTTAATACTATTCTGGAAAATAGTGCAAAAAAAGTGTTTATATATGAAAGAAATATTATTGGAAAACAATATCATTTTAATGCATTAGTTTGTAATGGAAAAGCTGATGTTTATGAAGTTACGCGTGAGTACTTTAATGTGCCAGTTTTAGGTAAAGAAATTATTCCATATTTAACAATATATAATCATAATTATTTAGATACTCATCTTAACTATCTTGATGAAATCCATTCGGAAATAGCTGAAATAACAGAAATGAATTATGGTGTAATTGATTTAGAAATTATTATTAACAACGGTATTTTTTATGTTATTGACTTTGCTGCCAGAGTTGGAGCTGATTGGCCATTTGTACAAGATATGGCTTCAAATGAAAATTTTTCTGACCATTATGTTAGCTCATTAAAGAATAAAAAATATAAAAGAAATATAAATTCCAATAATAAATCTATATTTCGAATGCATCCAAAATTTAAATCTAATCTTTTTTATATTGATATGGTTAATGAATTAGAATTTTGTATGAATAAATATGGCTATGATTATTATTATGTGGATTATGATAAGGCTAATTATTGGATAGATAAAATTGATAACTATGTCTGTTTACACAATGTTTAAGCAAGCTATAATTGAAATTATGCCAGATAAATATTACCATAGGTATTTGATAAAAAAAAATGAAGAATATTGGTGTAAACACGATAAGATTTTTATACATATCCCAAAAAATGCTGGTTGGAGTGTATCGCACGAACTTTATGGAAAGTTTTTAGGCCACATACCCGTAAATTCAATTTTAAAATATAGGAATAGAAATAATATTAAAAAGGAATTCTACGGTATTTATAGAGATCCTGTTAAGAGGTTTATTTCGGCGGTAAATTATAGCAGGTTAGGTTCTAGTCAAAGTGCTTCAAGTTTTCGATACTTTGGAAGTAAATACTACACTCAATGTAGCATTGATTTACTATTAGATAGATTGATGTCTTCAAAAGAAACATCAATCGACCCAGTTTTCCAATCACAATCATTTTATTGTTTAGATCAAAGTGGTAATCAAAGTGTATTACTATCTAGTATTGAGAAATATACTAATCATACTAAAAAAAATGTCTCTGTTATTAATGATAATATTAGTGAAGAAATCTTCGGTAATGACAAAATATTTAATAAAGTAAAAAATCTTTACGCTAAAGATTTTGAATTGGATATTCAGTGATCATAATAACCAACCGTCAATTTAGAAATGAATTAACAAATACATATTTAAAACATGGCTTTGAACCACCAAAAATTTATTTATTAAATGAAGTATTGAAGAAAACTACAGTTATAGATCCAGAAATTTTTTTTTTAGGAAACTGGTGTGATTATATAGATAATAACCTTTATGAAAAAAATATTAATTATATTGGTTTAATTCCAGAAAAGAATTGGAAAACATATTTTTACGAAATAATTAACTTGAAAAAACCTCATTTTGATATTTATATTTACACGATTAAAAGCAAGCGCGCATTCACATTAAGCTTTAGAAATAGTATTTCCGTAAAGTATAATAAAGAAAGGTTTTTATTGTTATTAGATGGGATTATAAGAAATTGTCATTTTGAAAATTATTATATAAATCAAAATCAAAATCAAAATCAAAATCAAAATAAATTGAATTTTATAACCTTTATAAATATAAAAATTCTATACTATAAAAGCCGATTAAAAAGAAAACTTACAAGCTATTTTGCCAAAGATTATTTTTGGGAAATCAAGACTATACCACATTATGATCTAAAAGACTTTTCTATGGATAATGTTGATTGTGCTGATCCATTTGCAGTATTGATTGATAATGATAAATATATTTGCTTTGAATATTTAGATCATAATAAAGGCTATGCAGTACTTAAAATGCTCAAATTAAGTGGTGGAAAAAAGGTATCAGAAACAACCATAGACTTAAAAAAACATTTGTCATACCCATCTTTGTACTATGATGAAAGTATATCTCCACATATCATTATAATGCCAGAATGTACTTCATTTAAAACACAGTTTTTTATTTTTTTTAATATAAAAACATTAGAATTTAATTGTGTACATACAAATTTACCCCCACTAGGAGACCCTTCTCTTTTTAATGTTAATGGGAATTTACATGTTCTTGGAAGTACTGATTTTTCAATCAGTTTGAAGGAATATAATTCTGAAATTAGTTTATTTAAAGTTAAGAATTTTCCATATCAATGGGAAAGTGGTGAATTGTTACATATTGGTTTTAATACTTCTCGTGGCGGGGGCAGTATTTTTCATAAAAATAATTGTATACATCGATTTATCCAAGTTTCAGATTTTGGGTCGTATGGTGATCGTATAATGAAACAAAAAATTGACTTAAAAAATAAGGAAATTTCTATAACCGAGGTTGATTTTGTAAATACAAGTAACAAAAAAATACATCATTTTTGTGAAATAAATGATTTTATAATTTGGGATGCAAAAAATGGCGACCAATAATTTAGCAGTAATCATTGATGAATTGTCTGGTGGTGGCGTTGAAAAGCAAATTTTAAATTTGGCATCGAGCACTCTCAATGCAGACTTTAACGTTACTATTTTTCATAAAAAAACATTAAATCTTGAATTGGATATTTCAGATGATATAAATATTCGCAGGCTTTCTTCCTGGCGGCTAATTTGGGTATTTCAAATTATTTCAATACTTAAAAGTGATAATATAGTTTTAAGTAACATGAAGCATATAAATATTAAAATTGGAATAATATGTCTGTTTATCAAGCATATGGCAAAGATTATATTTGTAGAACACACTTACACGGCAACTTCTTTATTAAATGAGCCATGGCTAAAATCTAAAATCATAAAATTCTTTATTCACAAAACTTACAGTATTGTGCCAGATAAAATTATATGTGTATCTGATGGTGTTAAATCTGGATTAGTTGACCATTTTTCTGTACCAGAAAATATGATAGAAGTAATTTATAATGGTATAATTTTATATAAAAATAAATATAAGCGTGATGACAATGAAATAATAAAGGGACAAAGTTTCGCATTTGTTGGACGCTTTTCTAAAGCTAAAAATATACCATTTTTAATAAATGCATTTGAACTTGTTTCAAATAAATTCCCAGATATTAGACTTGATTTATATGGTGACGGAGAGGATCATAAAACTACAAAACTGCTAGTTGAAAGTAAAAATTTATCTGAAAAGATATATTTCCGGGGTTTTCAAAATAATCCTTTTTCTCAATTTCATGAAAATACATGTTTATTATTGACATCTGAGTGGGAGGGGTTTGGAAACGTAATAGTAGAAGCTCTAGGTGCAGGTTTTCCTGTAATTTCATCTAATTGCTTGGCTGGCCCAAGTGAAATATTACAAGGTCAAAAATATGGTTACATGTATGATGTTGGAAAATTGGATGAACTAGTAGTGTTAATGACAAAATTTATAGAAAATGGTTTAGAAGTATATCCAAGCAGAGCATATGATTTTTCTATTGCTGAGAATTCAAAAAAATATAAGAAAGTTCTACAATCATTATGAACATACTTTATCATTTTATACCTAACTTAAAGAGTGGAGGGGCAGAAAAAATATTATATAATTGGGTAAAAGAAGACAAAGAGTTTCAACATGTAATATTTGCATTTAGTGGTGGGGATCTTGAAAGCTTTATAAAAAATTATGCTACCATTATTTATATTAACCCCTTTTCATTCATAAAATATATTCGAAATGCTTCTAAATTAAAAAAGATAAACTTAGTTTGTTGGATGTATCATGCGTCTCTATTATCCATCTTATGTAAAGTTTTTTTCAAACTAAATATCAATTTATTATGTAGTATGCACCACTCTGCACTAGACTATGAAGGTCTAGGTTTTAAAAGCTATATTTCTAGCCGGCTATTAAAATATTTATCATTAACGAACATATCTAAATTTGTTTATTGTGGAAACGATTGTATGAAAAAGCATATTGGTATAGGATTTTCTGCAAATAACGCATCAGTTGTTTATAATCTTTTAGAAAAAAAATATATTTTTAGACAAGGAATTAAACAGAGAGACAGCAGACTCAGTAAAAGATTAAACATTTTATTTATTGGACGGTGGCACAATGTTAAAAATATTAATGGCTTATTATTTTTTTTAAAATTACTAAGTAACAATCATACAATAAATGTTAAATTGATTGGCCCAAAATTAGATATTTATAATCAAAAGCTGACCAAAATGATTAAAGAGCTTGATTTAGAGGAAAATATAGAATTATTAGGCTATAAAAGTGAATTAGAAATTTATTTTCATACTAATGATTTTTTAGTTATTTCTTCTCATTCTGAATCTTATCCAATGGTTGCTTGCGAAGCAATTTTGAATGATTGTCCAGTCATTTCAAACAATGTAGGTGATATATCTGAAATCGTTGGCAAGTCTGGTATTATTATAGATTTCAAAGATGAGTCTAAATTAATTAAATTATCGACGATGAATTTAAAAAAAATAAGTAATAGGCTTAAAAAAGATATTTTTTTTCAAAAGGAAATTTTAGTAAGTAAACACAAATATGAAAATTTTCATTTTGATATGATAAGAAATTTTGAAAATGAAATATGATATCGTCATAATTGGCGCAGGCCCTGCAGGTTTATATCTTGCTGGATTACTTGGTAAAAGTAAAAAAATCTTATTAATCGAAAGTGGGCATGAAGGATTCAGTGAATCAGCTAATGATTTGTTATCGGGATTTAGTTATGAGAATCAAAAAGATAATATTTATCCACACTCTTTTCCAGGAGAATACAGATATAGAGGTATTGGAGGAGCTTCTAATTTATGGGGGGGTGCTTGCGGATGTTTTTCACAAGATGAATTAGATAGTTGGAGTATACCAAATTTATATTTAAATGAGAATTATGAAAGAGCTGGCAAGCGTATTGGAATAAGCCTAAAATATGAAATGTTTTTTAATGGCAATGAACTTTTTAATGGCATTAACCAACTGAAAAACTTTAGTAATGATAGGTTAGTCATTTTACCCTCACCAACTAATGTAAAACAAAAATTACTTGCAAACATAAATAAGAAAAATGTTAAAATTTTGACGAATACAACTATGTTTAATTTTAAGATAGATAAAAACCAAATTAATATTTTAAACCTCTTTGATCATCGTCAGAAAAAATATTTTGAGATTAATAATTTCAAAAAAATTATTTTTTGTATGGGTGGATTAGAAATAAACAGACAAATACGATTTAGTTTGAATAAAACAAAATTCCAAAATAAATTAATTGGATCATTCTATAGTCCTCATATAAATTTTTACCTATCTAATATTTATTTCAACAATAACCTTAGAGTAAAACCCTACAATAGTGTGATAAATAATAATGTAATTCGACCCTACATTGCATTGAAGAATAAAAATTTAATGAATGAACGTTTAATGAATTTTAAATGTTTAGTAGATTCGCCTATAAATTCTGAAGAAAATGGAATTTCAAAGATTTTTCAAAAACACGTTGATCATCCCAATAAAGGTATAGGTATAAATGATCTGTTTAGTAAAATCAAAAACAAGATTAAACCGTCGTCGCAATATTCAATGAATTTTTCGTTTGATCAAACGCCAAACGAGTTTAGTAAAATAATTTTATCAGAAGAATTGGACTTTCTAGGTGTGCCCAAACTTGAAATTAGACACAAAATATCAAAAAATGATTTAGCATTAATGAAAAATACAATCAGAAAGCTCTCTGTAGAACTCTATGATCAAAAGATTGCAAGATTTCCAAATAACTTTGATAAGAAATTTTTATATGAAAATATTTCTAGTAATTCACACCATTGTGGGGGGACAATTATAGGTACAAACCAAAATAATAGTGTGGTAGATGAAAATCTTCGTTTGCATGGTTTAAAAAATGGATACATTGTATCTAGTTCTATATTTAAGCGCCCTGGTGGGATAAATCCTACATTTTCTATTTTGGCATTTGCTGACAGATTAGTGGAGCATTTATTAAATGGATAAAGGCCGTAGAAATTTACTCATTATTTTTGTGACTATTCCTATAAGCTTTATCGTAGGTAATATAGTTTTAAGAAATATTAATAAAAAAACACTAAATTTTAAATTGATGACCTATATTAAAAAATATGTATTAAAGAAAAGTAATACTCTAAAAATTACACATGTAAAAAAAAATTTCCATATTACGAGTATAGTGAAACCTGATGGTCTAATTTTCTTGCAAGAATACAATAAACATGCAGAAAATATATCTTATGTAAACATAGATGGATTTGTCTTTTCAACTGATGAGCTAGAGCTTAGGGAAAATTTAAAATGACCCTATATTATATTTTTCCTATCTATTTATTTATTAAAAATATTTTTTTTATTAATTTTAGGATGCTTTTATTTATTGAAATATTATTTTTAACAATATTTGTTGGTTTGAGACATGAAATTGGTGGTGATTGGGAATCTTATGAACATTTATTTAAACATTATTCAAATTACGATATATTTGAATTTATTAAAATAAATAGTATTACAAATGACTTTGGGTATTTCTTTTTAGGAAATCTAGTAAGTAATTTTGGTTTGTCTATACATTATTCAAATCTTGTTTGTTCATTTCTATGTATACTTGCAATATATTCATATTCATCATGTTTTAAGAAAAGAGATTTAGTAATATTTATTTTATATAGCTATACAGTTATTGTTATATTTATGGGATATACAAGACAAGCAACAGCTGTCTCTATTATGATAATTGCTTTTACATATTCCGATAAGAGATTATTTAGTTACTTATCTGGATTTCTAGCTTTGCTTTTTCATAAGACCGTGATTATTTTATATCCACTTTATATACATAAAAAGATAAGTTTTTTTATATTTTCTTTCATATTTATTTTGTATATGTATACTTTCTATAACAACATCCAACTAATGTTCGTCAACTATATATTAACAAATAAAGCAAGTGGTGGTTATTACATACGCATCATTATGATATTACCACCAACAGTATTACTCTTTTGTTATAGGAAAAATATAGAATCTATATTTGAAGGGGACACGTTTTGGTCAAAAAATATATACAAAATATCAATAATTTCTCTTCCAATGATACTAATAATTGGTCTGCTGAGTACTACCGTTGCTGATAGGTTTTTAATAATTTATTTAATGCTTTCCTGTCCATTTTGGAGTTATCCATTTTTATCAAATTCATATAGTATAAGAATGTTGAGTTATATTATCATTCCAGCCGTGCCTATTTTTACTATGACTGCTTGGCTTTTATATGCAAACACGGCTTCATCATGGATGCCATATAATAGTTTATTATTCCAATGAAGATTTGTTTTATTGGTAATAACCTGTCTATGATGTATCGATTTAGGGGTGAGACTATTACATCTTTAGTTAACAAAGGATATTCTGTTCATATAATATGCCCAATTAAAAATTCAGAAATTATATTTGATAAAAAAGTAATAATTCATGATCTAAGCTTTAAAACACGAAAAATATCAATCTTTGAATTAATTAATATAATTTATAAATGTAGATTGTTGTTGAAGTCTATAAAGCCAAATTTACTTATAAGTTTTAGTTTGAAGCCAATTGTAATTTCTCTATTTGCAAATCTTTTTTTAAAAACTCCTTTGATAGCATTTTTTTCTGGTTTAGGCTATGTGTTTACACCTAAATTTAAGTGGAAGAGCTTAAGCAACTATTTCTTAAAATTCATTGGATATTATGCATCAGAAATAGTTGTTATTAATGATGACGATTTAGAGCTATTGTCTAAGGTGGTTAATAATTGCCCTGTGTCTTTGTGCCCAGGTGAAGGAATTAACGTAAAAAAATTTAATACTGGAGATTATAACCAAAAAACCATTGATTTTTTATATGTGGGAAGATTGATTGATGATAAAGGATTTAATCTCTTTTTAGATGCAGCAGTAAATTTACATGCCGATAAGGATTTTATTTTTGCATGTGCTGGAAGTGGTTATGGGGCAAAAAGAATTGATATATTATTTAAAGAAAAAAAACTTAATAAAGAAAGTTTTTTATATTTAGGGTATGTGGAAGATATAGTTGAATTAATTTCAAAGTCTCACTATCTAGTCTTACCATCTATGCGAGAGGGAATACCGAGGAGCCTTTTAGAGGCTATGTCAATTGGTGTTATTTGTATTGGGACAGATGTACCTGGAATAAGGCAATTAATTATTCATAATGAAACAGGTTTCTTAATAAATAGTCCTAACGTGTCATTATTAACAGAGACATTTCTAGATGTGCACAAATTAAGTAATGATGAATACAGGAATATATCGAATTCAGCAAAAAGGTTCATATTAGATAATTATAGCCAAGAATATGTTGATAATTTTTACAGCAATTTAATTAAAAAATATGATAATTAGTATTCCTATTTATAATATTTGAATACTTAGAATTAAACAGGATTATTTTATTTATTCGCTCTTAATTTCATAACTTCAAACCGCCAAGTATCCTCGCACATTTCTTCTATTGATTTTTTGAAATGTATTCCTAATTTTTTAAAAGCATAATCGGTACTTGCAAAAGAAGATGCTGCATCACCCAACCTACGTTCAACAAATTTTCTATTAATTTTTACACCTGATATTTTCTCAAAGGCTGCAACTAATTCCAGTACAGTAGTACCCTTGCCAGCCCCTAAATTGAAAATTTCATAACTATCTAGTTCTTCCTGCATTTCTATTGTAGTGACGTGCGCTTGAGCCAGTTCAACTACATGTATATAGTCTCTTTCACCGGTACCATCACGTGTTTCGTAGTCAGATCCAAATATTGATAAACTATCCCGCATTCCAGCAGCAGTTTGAGATATATAAGGCATTAAATTATTTGGTTTCCCGTAGGTATATTCACCGATAAGACCAGATTTATGAGCGCCTACTGGATTAAAATACCTTAAAATACTGGCTTTTTTCCCTTTTGAGGACAAGACCCAATCTCTTATTAACTCTTCGGCATATAACTTAGTTTTTCCATAGGGATTAATAGGAGATACCTCATGACTCTCAGTATATGGAAGTATATCTGAATTGCCATAAACTGTGGCAGAAGAAGAAAATACAATTTTTGAACAATTCCATTTGTTAGCAACTTCAAGTAAATTTCTTGTTCCAGATAGGTTTACGTCATAATATTCCAATGGGGAAACTAAACTGTCTCCAACAGCCTTTAGGCCAGCGAAGTGAATAATAGAATCTGGTTTGAAATTTTTAAATGCTTCATTTAGAGCGGTTGCATTTCTTATATCACCTCTGGCAACCATTATTTTTTTATTAGCAATTAGTTTTAAGTTTTCAATTGTTTTTTCATCAGAATTATGAAAATTGTCATATATACATATTTCATGATTTTTGGATAATAACTCTAAAGCAGTATGACTACCAATGAAGCCGGCACCCCCGGTTAAAAAAACTTTCATATGCAAAACCTCAATAAACTAATATTATTATATAAAACTATCAAAGGTATACTAATTTAATTTACAATGTGTAACTTTTTTTTTATATTAAAACTTGGTTTAATGAAATATTAACTAAAAAGGTAAAAATAAATGTCTCGTTTTTTAAAGCTTACTATAAGTGGATTATTATCTATAAGTTTTTTGGTAATTTTGTTAAATGCGTTTGTGAGTTTATATGACTATAGAAACGATATTAAGAGGATATATAATAAATACCTAGACGTTGATATACCAGGCTATGCTGTAACTCCCAAGGATGAAATATGGGCGAATAAAATAATGAATGGAGGTTATATACTTCATTTTAGGCATGCAGAGCGTGATAAATGGATTGATGTACAAATGTATGATGCAATTGAGTCTGACTTACATTCAAATGGTCTCAATGGCTCAAGATTTGCTGAAAATGAATATTTTTCACAAGCAGTATGTTTGAATTCTAGAGGTTTGGTTCAAGCAAAAGCTATGGCAGAGCATATACAAAACATAAAGTTGCCATTTGGGTACGTTATTAGTTCACCAATTTGTAGATCCCGACAAACTGCTGAGATTGTATTTGATTCTTATGATGAGTTGCATCGTGATCTTGTTCATAAAGGACCTTATAATGAAATTGAATCAAAAAGAATTGAGCGTTTAAAGAACCTTTACCTAAATATTCCAATGGAACAAAATAAAAATGCTGTAGTTTCTGCACATAATAGTGTGGTAGATTCAAAAATGTTTAATAATATACCAAAAGGTACAGGATTGAATCTTGAAGAGGGCGGTTTCCATGTCATTTCAAAACAAGGTGAAGAATTAAGGTTAGAACACACATTTTATTATTTTAAGGATTTTATGCGTGTTTTTTATAAGCGTTAGAAAATTTATTTAAATTTTACAAATATTTTTATTTTAAAATAAAAGGATCAAAAAATGCAGTTACATCTGGGTTGTGGTAAGCGATTTTTCCCAGGGTGGTTCCACGTAGATATTGCTGATTTTGAGCACATTGATTTAAGAACCTCTGTTAACGATTTAAGTAAAATTGCATCAGATTCTGTTACAATAATATATGCTAGCCATGTACTAGAGTACTTTGACCAACATGAAGTTATGCATGTACTAACTGAATGGAAGAGAGTGTTGAAAATTGGTGGAACCTTGAGAGTATCTGTGCCAGATTTTGATGCTTTAATTAAAGTATATCACTTAACCGGCGGTAACATTAACTATTTATTGGGGCCATTGTATGGAAGAATGGCTATTGATGAAAATTCATCAGAATTTATATATCATAAAGTAGTTTATAATTTTGACAAATTAAGTGAAATTTTAACCTCAGCTGGATTTAGTGGAGCAATTAGATATAATTGGCAGGACAGAGAAACTGCAGATTATGATGATCACTCTCAAGCATATTTTCCACATATGGATAAATCAAATGGACTACAAATAAGCTTAAATATTGAAGTGCGAAAGTTATGAAACGTTTATAGACTTTATTTTGATATAAGGCCTAAGGAATATTATTATTCTTTATATCACGTAAAAGGGTTCTTAAAGGTGAAATTTCTGCTAAGAGTCTTGTAAACGAAACAATGGGGCGCTGTGCCGCGAATATAATATCATTTGGTCTTAATTCCATATTTGCAGCAACTAAAATTCGGGAGACATTTTGTGCGTCCAAATGATAGGCCATAGTCGGACTTCTTCCACGCAGTAAATAAATTTCTGATCTTTGTGCATAAGTATTAGCAATTGGCCCAGCTGTTTTAAAAATTATGTCTGCCATCGTTTCCCTTTTTGCAGGATCAATAGGTACAACTGCAGCCTTGCTTGCGCCACTTATTGCAAACACTTGACCAGGCTTGTATTCATAACTGGTTATAGAAATGTTGTCATTATCCTGTATGTAAAGTTTTCTATTATCTAAGTTGAAAAGTTCATCGATAGTGAGCTTATAAACTTCCTTACCTCGTTTTAAAGTAATTACATTTACATAGCCATTTTTTGATTGGTAGTCACTGTTAGATATAAGTTCTTGTAATGTAAGGGGCCTATCGGATAAATTTATTACACTGCTTCCTTGATCACCTTTCTTAAGATATGCTTTTTTACTAAGGAAATCTGTAAGTTCAAGTTGAAAATTTGGCGATAATCCTTTTCTTATTATTACATTTCGAACCTCAGTACGAACTTCATTTATGCTTCGGTTACTTGCTTTTATTGAGCCAACCCCAAGTAATAAAACACTTCCATCCGAGCCAACCCTACCGACTGTTTGAATCATATTTGTTTCTTGAAGGTTATTTGGTAATACTTGAGATTCTTTTTGAAATTGGATTAACGTTAATTCATCGCCTATGCCTAACCTATAGGTTTCTGGGTTAATTTCTGGTGGAAGATTTATTTTTAAAAATTTATTCTCATTATAAACATTTGCATTTTTTCCTACACCAGTAACCATTACATCCCTTTTGTATGGTGCTAATTTTAGATTATTTGCTTCATTAAATGTTAATGTTTTTAAAATTATATTAAATTCATCTTGTTCTTTTAAATTTGTATATTGATCCTGATTAATATTACCAAGTCTGACCGGCTCTAAAATTTGATCACAAGAAACCAGAAATAAAGTAATGCAAATAGAAAAAATGAACTTAATACTATTATTCATAAATTATAGCCTCCACTGGTAGTAAATCATGTATTTTATCATAATAAGTTAATTTTGTTTTGCCTTTACGCATTAATGCAATGTGATAAGTGCTGTCCATATTAAGTACTTGCGCTAAAATTTGTGCATCATTAGTTTTACAGCATATAAGTATAGTATCATAGTCCTCTTTCAACATATTAAGTTTTGTTAAAGCATTTTTTTGTGTAAAAAAGTCAATAGACCGATCAAATTTACTTGGGGATAGTATTTTTAAATTTTTATATTCATCAATTATTGAAAAGTTGTCGTCTGAAATTTTTTGAGTTTCCGAAAGTGAGAAATCTATATAAGCAACTTTTGAATTATTATTTTGCAAAGTTACTCCAAGAAGTTTGGCTAAGTCAAAGCCTCTATTCAGAGAATATAGATCAGAAATTAATATGATATTTTTCTTTGATGCAATTATTTCAACAATTAATTTTCGTAGAGGTGTACTGTTCATCTTATTGTAAATTGCTTCTATTTTTAATATCTTAATATTCTTATATTTTTTTAGAAATTTTGAATTTTCAATATATGAGATAGATCTATTAGAAATTATAGTAGAAATCGAATAAAATGAACCTTTTCTTACAGCAAAAATAATACTCAAAATTGAGCTTGTAAAAAGTCCAAATATTAAACCCAATATAGCATATATCTTATAATTTGGATAACTAGATACTGTTGGAGGAGATGAATATTCATAAACTTTACTAAAATCAGGCTTATATCCAGCCATAATAGAGTCTGCTTTTACGTGTTCTAGCAGTACGGTGTAAGTTGCTTCAGCCACATTTACTTCTCGTAATAGTTTTTCATATTCTTGCACATTTTTTACAGCATCTTCAGAGACTTTTGTTGCTTGATTGATATTAAATAATAAATCTGATCTTCTATCCTCTAGGGTTTCAAATACAGTCATTACAGTTTCAATATCCGGCCAGCTCCACTCTCTTATAATTGCGTTTTGCCCAAATATACGACGAAACTCGACATCATCAATAATTGGGTGCTGATTTTTTAATATATTGTAATCTTGTAGATTGGGGGTTTTATTTTTTAATACTTCTAATAAAGCTTTTGTTGCGTTATACAAAATCGTCGCTTGATCATAGGTTGTTGTGACATTTGTAAGTTTTGCGGTTGCCATTTCAAAGGCTTCGAATGGATTGGTTGCTTTAGTTATACTAAATTCTTTTAATATACTTTGAGACCTTTCTAACTTATCTAGTGCAGTAGCTAAAGTATTTGATAAATATTTTAGTTTCTCACTCCGCTCATTATCAGTTTCAATTTCGATGGATTGGATAATATGAGTCATAATTGTATTAACAATATCAGAAGCTCGATTAGGATCTGTGTGTGTGAAGCTTAATACTATGTTATTTGCTTCAGTTATTCTAAAATATAGATTATCATTATATGTACTTATTATTCCTTGCCAAATATTTTCATTATGATTTACTTTATTTTTGGGGAAGTTAATGACTTCTTTTATTAACCTTTTCCATTCAGGATCTTTATAATTTGGATTATAAGAATTAAAAAAAGGGTCAGATTTAAAGTCTAATAAAAGCCCTACCTGATCAATAAATATCCTACTTGAAATTTGTTCGCCAATAACTTTAAGCGGTTCTGGTCTAACTGTGTTTATTCCAAGGGCAGCAGTTATTTTTGTGTTATTATTACTTCTGTCTTCGCCATTTACAGAAAAAATAGCTTTTGCACTATACAACTTTGTTTGACCTAGCCCGTACATAACACATATGAATAATGCAATTATTGACACTACAAAAATAAACACCTTGTGGAACCAAAGGCACATAAGGAATTCTCTAAGATTATTTTCATCTTTATCATAATTAAAATTTGAACGCATATTTATATCTCAATGTACAAAACTTATCTATAAGTATCATGTAATTTATAAATTAGTAAAGCATTGACACTTGGTAAGTTCTAATAGTTTTTATTTGTATTATCCTTATATTTATTAAAAGATTTTTATTTAAAATCTGTACAAAATTAATAAAATAGATATTAAATAGAATATCAAAATGAAATAAATAAAAATGAAAAATATAAGAACTTTAAATATATCGGAGACGGGCCCAAAAACTACTTTTTTTTGGATTATGAAAAGGTTATTTGATATTTTCTTTAGTATGGCATTACTACCTATTTTATTATTATTCATAATTATTATATATTTTTTAAATTATTATTGGAATCCAGGTACTATCTTTTATGTTCAAGATCGAATGGGTAAAGACTGTAAATTATTTAAAATCATAAAATTCCGAACTATGATAGATGTTCAGGTAATCACAAGAGACTTTAATGATCCACTAGAACATGAAAGAATTACTCATTTGGGATATTTTTTAAGAGTAGCTAGGATTGATGAGTTGCCTCAAATTATAAATGTTTTAAAGGGTGATATGAGCCTAATAGGTCCGCGACCAGATTACTATGAACACGCACTCATTTATATTATGAAAATTGCTGGATATAAAAGCCGACATGTTATAAGGCCAGGTATAACTGGCTTATCTCAAACACACCTTGGATATGCTGAGGGAAGTAAGGCTGCAAGGAAGAAGGTTTTTGTAGACCAATTATATATAAAAAATGCTGGTTTTTTATTAGATTCCAAAATATTAATTAAAACAATACTGGTGATTTTACGCGTTAAAGGGCAGTAATATTATTATTTAAAAATTAATTTTATAGGATAAATTAAATCCAGTTCCTTCTTTTATTTTTGAATTATCTAAAGAAAAGTTTTGGTTGTATATTCCAAAATTTAAATTAATATTATTTAAATCTTTTGATAAATTAATTGATGATATAATACCGTTTTGTCGCTTTGATGAAACATTATGGCCCGTCCAACCCATGTCATTTATCAGTACATTTGCAATAGAATATTCAACGTATAAATCTTTAGAAATTTTTGTGCTTCCATATAATTCAATCGATTTGCCTTCAGTATCAATGGGTGCACCCATTACAATTCCTTCATTTCTATATTTATAAACATTATTGTTATATGCAGTGTTAGGTCCACAATTATTATTGGTTGTGTGGTTAACGCGTGTATCTGAAAATTCCAAACCAATAGATGTAGGAAACTTGAAATCAAAGTTTGGAATCTCAAAGCCTGTTAAATATATTAAACAATTAGGTAAAAAGTTAACTTCATCTTCACCAATAATTTGGCCATAAAATCTCATTGGAATCAAATTATTGTTATTTTTATATGAAAATCCAAAACCAGCTATACGATTGGTATTTGAAAATTCACCCTCATTGGTATTGCCTATAATATTGTTGATGAGTTCTTTTAGTAAACTTGATTCATTTTTTTTCCACTGAGATACATTTACTATTTCAAATTTTAAATTTTTAGATACTGATATAGTGCCTCTTACTCCAAGTAGCATAGGATCCTGAATATTTTTTTCATCGGATGTTAACCCATTGAAAATACTTAAATCCCAAGGAATTCTATTTTGTTTGTAAGAAAGTTTCATATAAATTGATTGTGATGGGGCCGCATTGTCTGACAATATTAAAGATGTTCTTGGTGAAAATGACCAGTGCCTCTTTGGTTTTCCAATGCCAAACGTTAAATGTTGTAAATTATAATTAATAAAAGAATTATCTAAATTGGTTTTGTTATCATTAGCGTATGATAAATTTAATTCAGATTTAATATATTTTTGATTGTATTCAGCATTTATGCTCACTGTATTCATATTAGAAGAGGTAACGTCTTTTAGCTTTATAAGAGATTTTTTTGAGTCATAATTATATTGAGCGCTTATTTTAATTTTATTTGCATATGTTGTTGATATTGTAATTAAATATACAAATATATATAATATAAAAAGAATTAGATATTTTATGTTTAAAACTTTGATACTCAACATACTTAAATTTTCCAAACATGGATTTTACTATAATATATTATTTCACATAGTCTTATTTTAATACTAATTCAAATTCAAATTCAAATTCAAATTATTTTACACATTATTTGGAAAATATACCCTAAAAATAAAAACTATATCATTGCGATTTTTATCGACTGTTTCGAATGAAAAGAACATATATTAAAATTTTCTGTATTTAATAAATAAAATTGTATTTAAATCTTATAAAATTTACCTCATTATAGTTATTAGATAATCTAATTTTTATGTTATTAAATTTATTAATTTTTTGCACATGATTTATAAATTTAATGATAAGAAATCATTCAATTAAAATCAGTATCTAAAGTAATGAAATCTAAATTAAAGTTACTATTTTATTTATTTTCTTTTAAAAAAAATCCAGCCCCTATTTTATTAAAAACACCACCATCAAATTTCATAGAAATTCTTCCATTTATAGTGTTTTTATAAAATAAATGTGCTTCACCATCAATTTCAGTTGCTGGTATTACGACATGAATATCTTTACCCCTGAGTTTTATTTTCGTTGGATGAAATTCATCAGGTGATAACATAAAGTTAATTGCAGACATTTGATTTGAAAGATTATTAAAGTCATCGCCCGTTTTGAGCTCTAAAAAGGTGTATCCATCAAAAAGTT